>Ga0193699_10000095_pt1 | contig 41434 bp, 50 predicted proteins | sample L3c2metaG_FD_160095 | JGI IMG/M metagenome (GOLD analysis project Ga0193699, IMG submission 160095) | Soil microbial communities from a riparian zone of the East river system, Colorado, United States - L3c2 | ecosystem: Environmental > Terrestrial > Soil > Riparian zone | place: USA: East...
TGCTCGCGGAATTGGAACTCGGTCTTCCCAACAAGCTGATTGCCGCCAAACTGAAGCTTTCGGAAAACACCGTCAAAATGCATATTCAACATATCATGCGGAAGTGTGCCGCTCGTAATCGCACCGAGGCGGTTCTCCGCTCGAGCGGCCGACTGTCGGGCCCCAACCGCGATATCGACTCAGACGCACCATCGTCGTCTTGACGCGGCTCTCTCAGCTCAATCCTCGCTGAACGCGCTGTGGAAGCTGTCGAGCAGAGGCCTCAGGGCGTAGAGTGCCACGGTGCCGCGCCCTGTTGTGATGAACACCTGGGCCGGCATTCCGGGAATAATCCGGATGTCGTTCGCAGCCATCCGCGTATCCTGCACGCGAATTTTCGTAGCGTAGTAGGGCTGCTCGGTACGCTTGTCGACGAGACGGTCGGCGGATACGTGCGTCACTGTCCCATTGAGACGCGGCGCGCGGCGCTGATTGTAGGGCAGGAGGTGCACGTCGGCATTCAGTCCTGGACGAACCACATCGATGTCCTCGGGCTTGACGCGCGCGGTCACGATGAGGCGATCCTGCCGGGGCACCAGGTCCATGAGCGGGGCACCGGCTCCGATCACGCCGCCGGGCGTATGAATCCGCAGCTCGGTTACCACGCCGTCCTCTGGCGCCTTGACCTCCGTTCGCGACAGCTGATCCTCGGCCGCCCGCAATCGCTCGCGCAGCTGAAATACCTGGTTTTGGGCCTCGCGCAGCGACTGTGCGATCTCGTGTTGCCGGTCGCTCTCGAGCTTGAGGAGCGTCGCCTGCGCTTCGTTGATGACCTGCTCGGCGCGCGAAATATGCGCGGCGATCTCGCCCCGGCGCCCCTGTAGATCAGCCACTTCCCGTTCCAGGTTCAGCAGGCGCGGCCGCCGCTCGAGGCCCTTGTTGACGAGGGTGGCTACCATGTCCAGTTCCTCGCGGGCGATCGCGGCCCGCTGCACGACGGCCGTTTCCTGTGCCCTGAGACCTACGATTTCCTTGTCGACCTGGAGCCTCTTTTCGCTGATGACGGCGACCTGAGACCGGAAGACCTGCCGGCGTGCTTCAAAAATGCTTTGCTGCGCCTTGAGGACGGCTGCGGCCGATGCACTCTCCCCCCGTGCCGTCTCCAGCCTTGCCGAAAACAACAACTGCTCTTGCCCCTGCTGCTCGGCCTGGAGCCTTGCTTCACGTGCCGTCGCGTCCCACAACTGGCCCTCAAGGCTTTGCACCTCGGCGCGGATCTTGGTGTCGTCCAATGCGATCAGTTTCTGTCCGGTGCGCACAGTGTCACCGTCGGAGACCAGAATTTCCCTGACGATACCGCCCTCAAGGTGCTGAATCGTCTTCCGGCTCGACTCCGATTCCACAACGCCAGAAGCGATCGCGGCGCTCTCGAGTGGCGCAAAGGCAGACCAGATACCGATGCCCAGCACAAAGCAGATGACCAGCAGATTGCCTGTCCAAGTGACGCCGCGAAGCCCGGCGCGAGGTGAGGCCGGCGTCGGTGCCGTCCACCATGCAAACTCAAGCGGCTCGAGTTCGTCGATTGCGGTAATCACGACCCTGGGTCGCCGCTCCGGGACGAGGGCGGACGAACGCGGCTGCCTGTCTTGCGGAGCCCGGGTCACGGGACAACTCGCTCCGGTGACACGTTCGCCGCGGTGGGCGCACTCTCGGGTAACGTGACTTGCGATGCGACTTGCGGCCGGCTCAGGTACCTCTCGAAGATTTCCTCGCTCTCACCGCACGCCGTGACCGCGCCGCCCTGCATGATGGCAATCTTGTTGGTGGCGGCGAGGATACCCATTCGGTGGGTGATGATGATCACCGTGATGTTGGCGGTCTTCAGTTGCTCGATGGCATCGAACAATGCGCGCTCGCCCATGTAGTCGAGGCTGGCGTTCGGCTCGTCGAGAACGATAAGGCGCGGGTCACCAAAAAACGCGCGTGCAAGGCCGAGACGCTGGCGATATCCGCGCGAAAAAACCAGGCCGCCATTGGGGGTGACGGTGTCATACCCCTGCGGCAGCCGCATGATGGTGTCATGGATACCGGCGAGCTTCGCGGCTGCGATGATCTTCCGCGGATCGGTATCATCCAGCCGCGCGATAGTGTCCTTTATCGTCTCCCCAAACAAGTTGATGTCCTGGGGCAGATATCCGAGGTGGCGACCGCCTCCTCCCTCTCGCAAGACCGAAACGTCGAAGTTATCGATCAGGACGCGGCCCTGCGTTGGTGTCGAGATTCCGGCAATGATCTGGCCAAGCGCTGACTTGCCGGAGCCCGACGGACCAATGATGCCAAGGCATTCACCGGGCGCGAGGCTGAACGAGACCCCTTTCAGCAGGAACTTGCCGGAGCCCGGCGGCTCCAGGCCGACATTGTCGACGATGAGACGGCCCCGCGGCTGGTTCGGCGGAATGCCGGCGTTCTCTGGGACCGCGGGCATGACGGCAAGGGCGCCCGTGAGCCGCCGATAGGCGCTCAACGCCGTCGCGAAAGCTTTCCAGCCTGCAATCGCACCTTCGACTGGTGCGAGCGCGCGGCTGAACAGCAGTGTCGAGGCAAAGATAATGGCGGGACTTCTGTTGTAATCGAGTACAAGCCACGCGGCCGCGCCCATGATCAGGACCTGCGCCAGTGCGCGTGCCGGCTTGGCGACGAGCATGATGATCTCGTATCGCCGCTGGGCCAAATCGTGCTCGCTTCGCGCGTCCTGCGAGGCCTGGCAGATCAGGCGCGCGGCGCGGTCGAGCATCCCCATGGTCCGGATCAAGTGAACATTGTCGACAGCCGTCGCGAACCGGCTATGACTTCTGGACAACGCAGCGCCGGACCTCGCCAGGGCATCTTCGGTGAGGACGTCGCCGGCAACGGCGAGGCCGAACAGGAAAAGCACGCTGCAGGCCCCAATAACTCCCAGCAAGGGATGCACGAGAAAAAGGACGCTGAGAAACAAAGGTGCCCAGAGCGCGTCGAACAGCGTCGGGCATGCACTGGATTCGACGAACTGACGCAGAACGGTGAGATCCCGATACGCTTCCGATGCCCGTGCCGAATCGCCGCGGTTGGCGTAGTCGAGGCAAGCCGAGAGCACGGAGGGACGAAGCCGGTCTTCGAGCCATGCGCCGAGCCGCCCCAATACGGCGCGGCGCAAGGCATCAAGCACCCCGCCGACCACAACGGTGAGCGCAACGATCAGGCTGAGCATCAGAAGTGTGTTGCCGCTCCGGCTCGACAAGACCCGATCATAGATTTGAAGCAGGTAGATGGAAGGAGCGAAGAGCAGCAGATTGTAGCTGCAACTGTATGCGAACACGAGGCCAAGCGAGCTTGCGCAGGCCCAGAGGGCCGCCTGCAATCTTGGCTGCGGTGCAATGGGTGACGGGAAGGGCGGCATCAGCATTGTCGTCACCGCCAGAGATTTGAGCTTCGACCTTCTTGTTCGATCGTCAATCCGACTTGGCGCCAGGTTGGCGACGGCAAGTCCAGGACCGGCGGCACCTGCCGCCGGTCTCTGCCAGTCGGACGAACTGCCGATTAGAGGGAAGTGTCGAAATCGAAGTGGACGCCTCCGCCCAACGCGAGATTGTCGCTTCCGCCGTCGCCGCCAATGCCAGCCACCACTTCCTGGTGCATGTCCGCCTTGAGATAGTTTGTCTGATGGGCCGTCGTATCGGCGTACACCTTGGAGGTATCGTGGCCGCTCTTCGAACTCTGATCTCCGTTCGACGTGGCCTTTCCTCCCTCGGCCTTCGCAAACCACGAAGCAGTTCCGTTCGCGCCCCCGGCTTCCCAATCTGCCTTCTGACTGACGTGATCGCCGGTTTTGACGTCTACGCTCGAGCCGCTCGCCTTATTGGATGGATCGAAGCTGATGCTTGGCTGATTGCTGATCTTTCCTGAAAAGCTGCCGTCGCCGCCATTTCCGACGCTCTGACCGCCGGTGTTGATCGACTTGAATTCGATTGAGTCGGAAACGTTGATCAATCCTTTTGCCTTGGTCATGTGAGCCTCCGTCCTGTGTTTGCTTTGTTTGCTTTCGTGCATCATCCGTCGGGATCTGGGATGACGGATGTGCTCAGCAAGTCTGATCCTCGCTTGCTTGGGCGGGATAGATGCCAAATAGGGTGCCATCCGGTTAGGTGGGCGTACGCACGAAAGACTTACATGCGTTGGGCGTATCTCGATCGCGGCGGCGCAGCCTGGCAAAGCTGCAAGCGCTGCTGTTCGATCAGCGGGGCAGCGGAGCAGGCTTCCAGCTCGCGATCGGGTCGGGCAACCGGTGCGAATTCTCGCGCTATCCTATCAAATGAAGATCGGACAGAAGGTGCATGGCAACATCGCCACCCAACGCGAGATTGCCGTGGCCGCCGTGCCCGCCGATTCCCGCGATCTGAACCGCGCTCTGGTCGAACAGCACGTTGTTGATCTGATCCGCATCGGCCGCCGAATTGGGGCCAGCGATCGCAATATTGATCGGCGCATAAATCGCGACGCTGACATCACCGATGCTACCCGAGAAATGGCCGCTGCCCCCGTTGCCGGCGCCGTTGGCCCCGGTTGCGATGGCGTCGGTGCCACCACCGAAGCCGGAGAAGACGTTTCCGCCAGCTGCGACATTGCCGTGACCGCCGCTTCCCCCGACGCCGGCCATCTGAAAGGAGAATTGATCCAGATGCACGTTGTTTGTCTGGTAGGCGTGAGCGCTGGAATTATATCCGGCCACTGCGATGTTGACCGGGTCATACAACGCGAAAGATGCGTGGACGAGGCCTCCATAAGAGTAACCGTCTCCGCCGTTACCGGCCTGGCTGCCGCCAGTGTGTATCAGCTCCGAGTCGATCCCGCCGTTGCTCGATCCGGAAGTAGTTCCGAGCATGGACACGTTGCCGCCGCTTGCCGCGTTGCCATTTCCGCCATTGCCGCCGACACCGGCTATCTGGATGGCCGATTGATCGATCTCAACCGTATTGGACTGAGTAGCCTCGGCCGTGCCACCGGCGCCTGCCATGGCAACATTTATCGGATGGTAGATTACAACAGGAGCGTCCACCAACGATCCGAAGAAGTGGCCGTCGCCACCATTGCCGGCGCTGTTGCCGCCGGTCGCGAAAACGTCGGCGCCGGAGGAGGAACTGCCGACGTTTCCCCCCGATGCGGTGTTGCCATTGCCGCCGTTTCCGCCGACGCCGGCGATCTGAACCGCAGATTGATCGAAACTCACATTGTTGGTTTGTTCAGCGTGGGCGCTGGAACCATATCCAATCGCCACCGCGATGTTGATTGGCTCATAAACGACCAAGGAGGCGTGAATGATGCCTCCATAGAAATATCCATCGCCGCCGTTGCCGGCCTGGTTGGCCCCGCTCTGGTTCATGATGGAATCAAGCCAGCCATTGCCCAGCCCGGAACCGGAGTAGAGGGCGGATACGTTTCCGCCAGCCGCCGTGTTGTCGTTTCCACCATTGCCGCCCATGCCCGCCATCTGGACGGCGTGTTGATCGAGATGCACCATATTGGACTGATGGGCATCGGCCTTGCTCTGAATACCCGCGCGTCCAGCGTCAAGCGGATTGAAAATCGCGACAGGAGCGTGCATCTCCGCCCCGAAGAAGGAGCCGTAGCCGCCGTCGCCAGCGCCAGCGCTATTGTCACCGGTGTCGATCGCGGAGTTCAGCGAAGGATCCAGCCATGCCGCGCCTCGTTCGCTATGGCCATGATACCCATCATGGTGATGGGGCTCATGATGATGCAGCCGGATTCCATCGGACATTTGCCAAAAATTCATGGTCGCCTCCCTCGTCGCAATCGCTCTGCACAACTCGACGGGCCTCTCCGACCTCAAGAAGGAATGTCCGCCTCGACAAGTCAAAAGCCGAGTCGTCAATTCGGATTGCAGCACTTCGGGTGATAGACGTGATATCGGCTATGCCCTTTCCGGCAAGGCCTGCTCCAACAGCGCCGCGGGTCATTGATGACGACGCTTCAGCGATGACGCCGCGCGGGGCGCATTCAAATGGATGCCGCGCAGCGTCGCCAGGCCGGTGCCGTCAGGCAAGGAAGTGGAAATGTGCCGGCTGACCTCGGGCGGGGACAGACTGCTGAAGGTGACCGAGGGCCGTGCCGACTGCGCCACGTACTGAATACACGTACTGAATAAGAGAAGTACTGAATGAGAAAAGCCCGGCCTGAGCCGGGCTTCTTGTCAGCATTTTGGAATTGTGGAATCGGGGATCAGCGCCGGAACATGCCGCCCATCATGCCGCCCACGACGCCGCCGACGAATGCGCCGGGATCGCCGCCACGATGGCTGCCTCCGCCACCACCACCGCCACTACGTTGCGCGCGGCGGGCCGGCTTTTTCTCTTCCGAGTCGTCACTAGAGGCGGTTGGCGTCGTCGCGACGATCTCGGTCAGCAGCGCCTTGTGCTGCAGCTTGTTGAGGTAGCCGCTCTTCGGATAGCCGCGGGCGGACTGCCAACGGGTGATCACGGAGCGCGTCGGCTCGTCGAACTTGCCGGTCACCTTGGTATCGAAGCCAAGGCCGTTCAGCCGGCGCTGCACGTCGCGGCGCTGGCCCTTGTCGAGGCCGATCTGGTCCTCGGTGGTCTGGTTCGACTGCTCGTTGAAAACCGCGGGATCGATGCCGGCGGTCAGGTTGCGGGTCTGGGTGCTCGGACCGTCCTGCAGCGAGGCAATGCGAGCCAGCGCCAGCGACTTGAACTGGCCGTTGGGGTAGTTGGTCAGATAGGCGTTGAGTTCTTCCGGCTTGTTGGACTCTCTCACCGAGCGCCAAAACTCGACTTCAACGTCCGAATTCGGGGATGTCGACGCAACGGCCGCCGGTGCTGCCGAGGAAGCCGGTCCAGCGGGGGCGGCGGCGGCGGGCGCCGCTGTCGGGTTCAGATAGACCGTGCCGATCAGGTTGGTATGTCCCCAGGGCAGCTGGCCCTTGTTGGTCTCTTCGTTGACCTGGGCGCGGACCTTGGTCATCGCCTGCTGGATCTCGACGCCGGGCGTCGCGATGTTGGCGAGCAGCGCCCGGGTGAACGGGCTGTTGGTGCCTTCCTGGCCGTCGAGCGCGGTCTGTCCCGGACCGGTCGCGAACGCGATCAGGGTGCCTTCACCGGATTTCATTTCGGCAAGGCCGGTTTGGACATTGACGCTGCGGGTCGCCGAATTCGACTTCATCTTGGCGGCAAACGGATTGTCGCGGCAGGCGTCGAGGAACACCAGCTTGACCTTGGCATCGCCCATAGTCTGGTCGAGCGTGAGATCGATGTTGATGGCGGCGCCGAGCTTGACGTCCATTTCCGATTTGATGTCGGCATCGATGGGCAGCAGATAATTGGTGCCGCTGATGGCGATGCCGTGGCCGGCGTAGAAGAACAGCGCGACGTCGGCGCCTTGCGCCTTCTTGCCGAATTCGAGCAGCCGCTCGGTCATCTTGTCCCGCGTGAGATTGGTGCCTTCGACGACATCGAAGCCGATGTTGCGAAGCACGCCTGCCATCGACTTGGCATCGATCGCCGGGTTGGGAAGGGCCGCAACATTCTTGTAGGTGCCGTTGCCGACGACAAAGGCGACACGCTTATCGGCCTTGGCGGCGTTGGCGGTGAACGCCATGCAAATCAGGGAAAGGATTATGGTGAGGGTGCGCATCTGAAATCCCCTGGTAGAATCGATCAGCCTGGACGGTAATATTCGCCGTAAGTTACACGAAAAAACCACACTTCGCGCCACAAAAAAGTAGGCTATGCGCAAATCCCTGCGGCAGTTCCAGGCATCAGGATACTGAACCGATGCGCCGCCCAGCGTGATTTAGATCACATGATTGCGCCGGCGGGCGAAAGAAAACAGGCAATCCGGCCAGCGCAGCGCCTGGATTTCAGGTTCCCGCGCGCGCGGGAACCTGCGCAACGGCCTTCAGGTTCAACAGATTGCCGGTCAGGATCAGCGCCGCCCCCATCACCGTGAACATGTCGAGCCGCTCCGAGTAGATCAGCCAGCCGGCGGCGGCTGACAGCGGAACCCGCAGGAAGTCCATCGGGATCACCACAGTCGCATCTGCATACAGCATCGCCCGCGCCATGCAGTAGTGGGAGAACGTGCCGCAGAACGCGATCACGACGAGCCAGCCCCAGGCATAGGCGGACGGCCATTGCCAGATGTAGAGCGATGGCAGAAATCCGGCCGCGGACTGGATCACCAGCATCCAGAAGATGATCGCCAGCGTCGGTTCGGTGCGGGTCAACGACTTCATCATGGTGATGGAGATGCCGAACCCGACGGCGGCGCCGAGCGCGATCAACTGGCCCGGATTGATCGTGCCGGTCGCGGGCCGGACGATGATGATGACGCCGACCACGCCGAGCACGATCGCTGCGGTCTTCCACACCGTCATGCGCTCGCCGAGAAAGCTCGCGGCCAGGATCGCGGTCCAGATCGGCATGGTGAATTCGATCGCGACCACCTGGCCCAGCGGAATCAGCGTCAGCGCGAAGAACCAGCCGAGCTGGGCGCAATAGTGGATGAGATTGCGGCCGATATGCTGCAGCGGCCGCGACGTCCGCATCGTCGTAAAGCCGCCGTTCATGCGGATCAGGGGATACAGCATCAAGAAGCCGAGGATCGCGCGCACCTCCATGATCTGAAACACGTTCAGTTCGCGCGTCGTCTCGCGCCCGGCGACCGCCACGGTCAGCATCAAGGCGAGCCAGCCCGCCATCCACAGCGCGGCCTTTGGTTTGGAAGGTGTTCGGTCCATCAGCTTTTGGGAGTGCCTGGCGGGCCACGAAGCGCGGCGAAGGGGGGCGGGGAGGGCAGGCCGGTATCGGCGACCCCGCATCGATTTGCAACGCGCAAATATGCCGATGCAGTGCTGCGTGGATCTCAATTTCGAGGTGGGAGCGTGCCTCCGATTGGTGCTAAGGACCTGTCATTCCGGGGCGCGCGAAGCGCGAACCCCGGATGTGCTATGCACATCGGGGAATCTCGAGATTCCGGGTCTGGTCCTGCGGACCATCCCGGAATGACGATCCATGATAAATCCGGAGGGCTCATGCGTGTCTTGCAACCGGCCGAATGGTCAAAGCCGCGCGGCTTTTCGCACGGCGTCGAAGTCGATGGTTCCGGCAAATGGGTGGTGCTGGCCGGCCAGACCGGCGGCGACGAGAAGGGCGACTATCAACCCGATATGGCCGGTCAGGTCGCCGTCGCGTTGCGGCGGATCATCAAGCTGCTCGGTGAGGCCGGTGCCGGTCCCGAGCATATCGTTCGCCTGACCTGGTATCTGACCAGCCGCGATGAATACCAGGCCGCGGGCGCGGGTATCGGCGCCGCCTGGAAGGAGACGCTCGGGCGAAATTTTCCACCCTCGACGCTGCTCTATATCGCCGGTCTGGTCGATGCGCGCGCCAAGGTCGAGATTGAAGTCACCGCATTCGTACCGAAGGCATAGGAATTTGTAACGATGACAAAACGATCCACATCCGCCGATTTTGTGACGGCCTTCGCCACCGGCTGGCCCGAGAACCAGCCCGATATCATGGTGCTTTCGCTGACCACGCATAAGGGCGTGCAGGATTTCGCGTTCAACAAGGAACAGGCCCTGTTGATCGCAAAGACCATGAAGGAAACCGCCGGCCGGCTCGCCAAGCCGAAAACCAGCTAGCCGCAGCCGGTCGCGCCGGGCCGGATTACGAACGGGAGAGCGAGATCGAGGCGCCTCTGAACACGCTCTCGGATCGGATCACGACCGACTGCTTGTTGCCGCGGGTGGTCAGGGTGAGGTTTGCCGTGAACCCGGGGGCGCTGGCGATGATCTGAAAGGCGCCGCCGCTGGCGCGTCCTTCGAGGTTGCCGTTGACGCCACGGCTGGATTCGCTCCAGGTCCCGGACAGGGCTCCTCCCTCGGCGACCACATTGCTGGAAAGATTGAATTTGTAGCTGTCGCTGGCGCAGGTGAGGCTCTGATTGAGGCCGTTGCCGCCGGCGCCCACCGCATAGGTTGCGCGGCACCGAATTCGTTCGGTCGAGCCGTCGTCGAGAGTGACGGTCCCGCCGCCGGACCAATTGCCGGCCAAGCCGGTGAAAGGCCCCGATTGCGCGTAGCTGGCCGACGCCGAGACCACAAAAAACGCGACGACCGCCAATAGCAGCCGCCGCGTGGTTACGAAAATATTGGTCCGCGCGTTATTGGCGGGATGCTTCCCATCGACCGCTGCACGGTACGCCCGCAGATGCACCATTCCACTTCCCCGATCCGGTTTTGCCACTGAGCTGACCGTTCGCATATGCACCATTGATCGAGACCCGCACAAGTCCTTCGCGTCCGACGCTTCCGGCGGGGGTGCCACCGGCCGAAACTTTACCGTCAGTCACGGTCAGCGTCGAGCTTGTGGTCGGTTCGCAGCTGCCGGTTTTTGTGACAACGGTGACCTGCCAGAGCCCATCATAGGGGGTCTGGGCGGAGGCGGGAGCTGCGACAAGGGTGGCTGCGGAAGCGGTGAGAACGAAAGCAGAAAATGCAGTCCTGATGCGATTGTGGCGCATGAATCAAATCCCGGATTTGTGTGAGGTCGCGAGCTTATTCAGCGGACAATGTGTTCAAAGTTTGCTGCGTCGCGGCAACACGAAAAGTTCCCTACGAATCAAACATTTGTTGCGAAAATTGGTTCCCGGGCCGGAACGGAAATTTTCGCTAAACCGCCTGCACGCCGGAATTTTGTCCGTCGGAGGAAAATACCGCCAGTTGCCAGAATGGGTTATGCCGACAGCTTCGGGGCGTTGGTGGCGAATTGTTCGTCCTGCGGCTTGGCCGGGAGCGCGTTGTGGGCCTTGGCGTAGTCGATGACCTCGCCGAGCAGCTTCTGGCCGAGGGGGGCCAGCGCGCGCTCCCATAGCTCCCGCGCGGTCTCGCCCTTTTTGACGAAGACCCATTCCTGGGCGGCGATGGCGCCGGCATCCATGCGGTCCGCCAGATGGTACACGCTGCCGCCGGCGATCGGGTCGCCTTCCCGGATGGTCCATTCCACCGCGGCGATGCCGCGATGCCGGGGCAGCAACGAGGGGTGATAGCCGATCCCGCCGAGTTTGGCCGCCGCCAGCGCGTCCTTGCCGATGCGGGCGTGGCTGTGCGCCGTCACGATCAGGTCGGTCCGCTCGGCGATTTCCGAGGCGACCACGAGCCTGGGATCGGCCTGCACGGTGACCCCGATCCCGGCGGCGCGGGCCGCATTGGCCAGCCGGTCCTCGCCGTCGGCCACCACCACCCTGGCGATGTCGACGCCGCGTTGGCGCAGCATGTCAAACGTCGTCGCGCCGAAATGGCGGGAGCCGACAAGGGTAATCCGCATGGTTTTGTCCGTGGTTGAGCAAGGTTTCTCGCCCGTCGATAACACGTGGGAGGCGTCTGTCACGTCGCCGGGATGGGGGCCGGGAGGTTATCAACAGGGCCGGGCCGGTGGCTGGTGGCATGCATGGGCTGGCCGCCATGCTGGGGCATCCGGCGACGCCGGGTGAGTGTCCGCATCGGGATCGTTTGGGGTAGGGTGGCCTCCGCCACGAAAACGGGGTTCTATTTCGGCTTCCGGCGCGGAACGTTCATCAACCAGCTTCGCCAATTACGAGGCTTGACCGCGATGCCCGAGCGCGATCCCTCCGCGGCCTCGCTGCGCGCCCGCTATGCGACGGAGCAGGCGGAGAGCAGATCGGGATCATAAACGGTGCCGGATCGCAGCCGCGCGAAGAGGTAATCCCGCGGCAGCTTGGTCCTCGTCACAGTGCCGACCATCTCGGCGCAAAGTTTCTTGCCACCGCCAGCGCACCGCGCTCGTTGGTTTCAAGGGCGATCTTTTGCGCCAGCATGACGTCGCCTGCGACGAGATAATCTCTGGGCACGAAACACCAGCCCGCTGTCGGATCGCCCGCGTCGTCCAACTCGTGGATATTGGTGGCTGTGCCATGGCGGATTCGATACCGCTTTCCGCTATGGCAGCCGATGACATCGAAATATCGATGCGTGTCATACTGCGCAAGTTGCACTGGCGAGAGCCACCCCCTCAACAGCCTGAGGCCGCGCGCTTCGCTATCATTTTCGTGTCCTAATTCGCGATACCAGTCCCAAATGGTTTGGGCCCCGCGTGCGGCACTGGTAAAGAGCCATCGAAGCTGACGGTTGGCCATGTGCGGCAGGCTCTCGAACATGATCCGGGCTTAGCCACCGACCAGCCGCGGATAAAACAGGGTTTCCTCCGCGCTGGGATCAAACGTGTGTCTGACCGTCGGCTCTCCAGACGCGGTACGGACTGCCGCCGTAAAGCCCAGGCCCGTCAGCATCTTGAAGCGCTCTTCTGCTTTCAGGAGGGCTTTCGCGTCGTTCGCATCGAAATTGTGCCTGGTGTCGCCGTTTTGATCCATGACGATCTGGGTTGCCATTGCTAACGCTCCTTGGGTTCGCGCGGATGCCAGACAGGGGGCCGCCACATGGGCGGGTCCAGGGGATAATCGGGATCCCTGACACAGGCCGAAACGCATCACCCCTCTTCCGGGTTCCACGTTTGGCGAATGCTCTCATGACGATATCGTGCAAAATCGTACGGCACGTTGATAACCAGCAATTTTGTGCTGCCTCGCCGTGACCGGCTGGCGGAGCAAGAGGCAACTGGCCGTCGGACCATTCGCCGGGTTGACGGCCACGGCCTTTGAAAGTCCTGAGGCAACCGCTTTTCTGACCAGGTGGCTCTCCATGATGGGGCCTCGAGAAAAGAGCCCGTCCGCCTGGAGCCTGTTCGGCGGTTGTGAGAAGACCTGACGTCAGTCTTGACGGACCGCGCCCGCGCGCCTGCCTGGCGACCTGATTGCCGCGATTTAATGTTGCACTCAGCTCAGGTTCATCGAGGAACTTCTATTGTCCACGCGGGCTGAAACACAGGAGAGTAGAGTGAAACTAACGTACGCACTTGTTGGATTGGCCGCACTTGGCGGCGCAGTACTTTCAGCGGGAACGGCATCCGCTATGCCGATCGGCTTGGCGACGAATGCTGATATCGCCTCGAACGTCGAACAGGTGCGACTGGTGTGCGACGGCTATGGCCGATGTTTCCGCACTGCTCCGCGGTATTATGGTTATGGCGGTCCGGTCGTCCGCTACGGTTACGGCGGCGGATACCGCCGAGGTTGGTACCACGGCCGCCGTTGGTGAGCGTTTGGGGGGCTTCGGCCCCCCTTTTTTTATAGAAATGTATTTTTTCTCGGACTTCCCAATCGATTCGAGCAAGTGCGCAGCGCGGCCGCGTGGAACCAACGGTCGATTAGATTGCTAATCGACTTTGATCCCCATGGTCGATTAGCTTAGGCTCGGACGGAGGCGGCGGTATGCAGCTGGATAACCGCACGACTGCAGAAAGGATTTCGATCAATCAAGAAAAGTTAGGCAGAGAGGAACGGCCATGGATATGAAGACCAGTGCCGGTGGCGCACACATTGCTGCGCAAGAGGTGGTGTCTCCCGTTAGTTCACATAACGAATGGGACCCGCTGGAAGAGATCATCGTCGGACGCCTGGAAGGTTCGGTGATCCCATCCAACCACCCGGTTGTAACCTGCAATATCCCGGGCATGGCGGCATGGGGACAAACGATCGCGGCAGGTTTCCGTTATCCCCAACTGATGGTCGCGCCCGCGCAACGCGAACTGGATGGGTTCGTGGCACTGCTCGAGTCGCTCGGCATCACCGTTACAAGGCCGGCCCCGATCAATCACAAGACGAGGTTCAGTAGCCCCGATTGGTCGTCGCGCGGTTTCTGCAACACATGTCCGCGCGACAGCATGCTGGTCATAGGCGAAGAAATCATCGAAACGCCGATGGCCTGGCCATGCCGTTACTTCGAGACGCATTCCTATAGGCCAATTCTCAAGGATTACTTCCGGCGAGGCGCCCGTTGGACTTCGGCGCCAAAGCCGCAGCTTACCAATGAGCTCTTTGATCCCGATTTCCGGTTGCCTGAGAAAGGTGCGCCAATGCGCTACATTCTCACGGAGTTTGAACCCGTGTTCGACGCCGCGGACTTCTTCCGATGCGGGCGGGATCTGTTTGTTACGCGAAGCAACGTCACCAACGCGTCCGGCATCGAATGGCTTCGGCGGCACCTCGGGGAGGGGTATCGAATTCACGAAATCGAGAGCCGTTGCCCCAACCCGATGCATATAGATACGACGATACTTCCACTCGGTCCCGGCAAGCTGCTGATCAATCCGGAATACATCGATCCGGATCGTCTGCCCGACATTCTGAAAAAGTGGGACATTCTGGTCGCGCCAGAGCCCAATCCCATCACCGAGCGCGTCCTTAGCGTCACTTCACTGTGCGGAAAGTGGCTCAGCATGAACATCCTGATGATCGACGAAAAGCGCGTTATCGTCGATCCCCACCATACCAATATGATGCGAGCGATGGAAAAATGGGGCTTGGAGCCGATCCCCTGTCCATTCCTGCACTACGCAGCATTCGGCGGCGCTTTCCACTGCGCTACGCTCGACGTCCGTCGTCGCGGCACTCTCGAAAGCTACTTTTGAAGTGTTGTCCAGTGAGGAAAGACGGGAACTGGCGGTGCCTTACGAAGCCAATTTCAGACCAGCGATCCCGGCAACGATGAGCGCTATGCTGCCGAGCCGGACCACGGTCGCGGGTTCCTGAAACAAGTAGATACCCAATACCGCGGTGCCGGCAGCCCCGATACCGGTCCAGACAGCATACGCCGTGCCTACCGGCAGCGATTTGAGGGCTATCGCCAGACAGAGGAAGCTTGCCGCCATCGCAACGACTGTCAGCACTGAAGGGACGAGGCGGGAAAAGCCATCGCTGTATTTCAATCCAACGGCCCATGCTGTCTCAAACACACCAGCAACAAGTATCAAAAGCCAAGCCATAAAACCTCCGTTGCAGGAGACAAGCCTCCGCCTTTGATCCTCTCAAGCCCAATCAAGTTCGTAAACAAGGATCGAGTTAGCGATAGCCGGGCAAATCGCACCGCACGTTGATATCGAGCAGTTTCCTGTTGCCTGATCCTGGACCTGATTGAGGTGCTTTCTTGACGCTTCCCCGGCCACCACGTGGACGGCGGAGCACTTATAGGGGTAGCCCCGACCTGCGAGCTTTGCGGGGGACAATGAGATGAACTGCGACGGCGGCGCGCTATGAGCCGGCCGGACCCTGTGCCACCTCCACGACGTGACGATCGGTTCCGACCGTGATCACGATCGAATAGGTTTTTGGGCCGCCGCCCTGATCGGTTGGCGGCGCCAGATGCAACTGGCCGCCATACCATTCGCCGGGCAGCAGCGTGTTGTCCTTGATCACGGCCTGTTCGAGCTGCGCCATGTTCTGCTGTCCGCGTTCGATGGTGGCGGCGAACATCGCTTCGTTCTGCGCGGCGGCATTGCCTTGCGCGATCGCCGCCGCGGTCGGGCTGTAAAATGTGCCGGTTCTGCCGCCCGGCGTGGTGTAGGAGCCATAGCCGGCGCGAGATGCGCTGTACGAATTGGCCGCGCCTGCGACGCCGGCGAGGATCGCCATCGCGACCTGACGGTTCTTCTCCTCCTGCTGCAACATTTCAAACGTCACGATCGGCATCGAATATTCCGAAGCGCCGACGCGCTGGATGGCCTCCACCTGACCGACGCGAAAATCGACCGGCCCCTTGCTCAGATTGTTGATGCCGACGATGAACACCGGGCGCCCATTGGCCTGCAGCTGCCGGGAGGCCGGCCGGACCAGAACGACCGAACTCTTTTGCCGCGAGACAAGGGCAGGTTGCCCGTCCCGCATCATCGCCTGCTGTTGCGGATTCGATGTTCGAAACTGGACCGTCTCGTTGTTCGTGACGCAGCCAGCCAACGCGGCGCAGAGCACCGCGATCCCCGAATTACGCATGTTACTGATTTCCCCAGACCCGGATCTATCCAAGCGCAACCGCAGCGCGACGGCAAGAGTTAACACGCGAAAGCTGCCCGTGAGGGCTGGGCAATCGTCACAAATCGGTCGATGTTGTCGGTGGGTTTCGAGATTTGGACCTTTGACTAGCCGCCATCGGTGAGTTACGGCGGTTTTGCGTTTGGAGTCCTTCAATGAATCGACGTGAGTTCATCGCGCTGTTTGCAGGCTCGACCATTGCCTGGCCGCTCGCAGCCGGCGCGCAGCAGCAAACGGCGGTCATCGGCTATCTCGGCGCCACATCGCGCGGCAAGGATGCGCGCATTCTGGGCTCGCTGCGGGAAGGGCTCAAGGAGACCGGCTTTTTTGAAGGTCAGAACGTCGCGATCGAATATCGCTGGGCGGACGGTCAATATGACCGGTTGCTGGCCCTGGCCGGCGATCTGATTGAAAAACGGGTAGCCGTCATTTTCACCCCCGCCAGCACGCCGGCGGCGCTGGCGGCAAAGAAGGCGACATCGACGATACCGATCGTCTTCACGCTGGGCTCAGACCCGGTGGCCGCCGGCCTCGTCGACAGCCTCGCCCGGCCCGGCGGTAACAGCACGGGGGTTTCCATTCTGGTCAATTTGCTCTCGGCGAAGCGGCTGCAGCTCTTGAAAGAACTGCTGCCGAAAGCCGGGATCATCGAAGTGCTGATGAACCCAAAAACCGCAAACGCCTGGCCGGATCTGAAGGAAACGCAGGTGGCGGCGCAAGCGCTCGGATTGGAGCTCGTGGTCCGGGAAGCCAGCAGCGAGCGCGATATCGACGCTGCTTTCGCCAGCTTCGACCGATCACGGAGCGGCGCGCTGTTCCTGCTCGCCGATGGTTTCTTTCGAAATCAGTCCGAGCAACTCATCAAGCTCGCATCTCAACATGCAATCCCGGTTGGCTACCCCTGGCCCGAGTTCGCCGAAGCCGGCGGCCTGATCTGCTATGGCGCCAACAATCCGGACGCGTGGCGGCAGGGAGGCGTGTATATCGGCCGGATCCTCAAGGGCGCCAAGCCCGCAGATCTGCCGGTGATTCAATCAACCAAGCTGGAGCTGGCCATCAACCGAAAGTCGGCGAGGGCGCTTGGCCTGGAAATTCCGGCCACACTGCTTGCGCTGGCGGATGAGGTGATCGACTAGCGCACCGTGGACGGCGGCTTGCATGGTGCAATGCCACGGGATTACGCTGACCGCTTTGCGGGCTGGGCAGCGTTGGAGTTTTCCATGCACAGACTTTCCCTTATTGCGGCGGTGGCTGCGTTGGTGTCCCTGCCGGCAGCCATTGTGCTGGCGCAGACCGCGCCGAATACCGGGACGGAGACGACCACGGCAGCGCCGGCGACCGCGCCTCCGGCAGCGACTGCGCCTGCGGCAACAACGACGCCCGCTGCCCCTGCTGCCGCAGCAACTGAAACGACGAAGACCGAACCCGCGAAGCCGAAGAAAAAGAAGCCTGCGAAGCAGATGACCAGGCAGCAGGAGATCGATCGATCAATCGACCGCGGCACGGTTCCGGCGCGCTATCGCAGTCAGGTGCCGAAGGAGTATCAGCGGTATATTCCGTTCGATAAGCGGTAGCTGGCAAGCTCAAGCGCGGAGAGCAGTGAGCCATGAGGTGCTGGCGGTAATCGCCGGCGGTGGCGGTTTCATAAGCAATGTTCGGACATGATCAGATTGAAGGACACGGATCGCAGCCGATGTCGAGTCCCGTACGCGAATGATCCTTTCTCGGTCGGTAGACCGAATGGAGCAAACACGATGCGATCTGTTTTGACCTTGGGTCTCTTGATCAGTTTGTGTGCTGCTGCCAACGCCGCGACGGTGCGTCGCTCCAAACCGCCCGAGGGCCACAGCCCGGACCCGCGCCCTGCTGTCCCCAGGAGCTACGCTGTTCCCGGTTGGACCGACGAACAGACCCGGTACTGGCTGGATAGCGCCTCGGGGCCAAAAGGCTGAGCCAACCGCCGCTGGCTTAGGCTGATAGACCACTACCCACCGCGCAGCGCCCCTTCGCCAACTCCCAATCCCTCCAAGAAAAAAACGGCCCCAGCTCGGGGGGCGAGCTGAGGCCGCCCTTGGAGGTAGACGTGCCGGGGACGGCCCGGCACGAGTCCGCATGTAGGTTCGCAATCCGCCGATCCCATTAAATTCTGTTTTAAAGCCAAGCGCAGCCTGTTTTGAAATGGCGAGTGGCCAAACGAAACGGCCCCAGCGCGCGGGGCGAGCTGAGGCCGATGGGGAATTGCGCGCCTCCGCGATCCATCCTGGATTTATCATCACGGATTGTTCGCGTCCCCCGGGAGGTGCGCGCCGGGTATTCAGAAATGAAACTTCCGTTTTTTCGCCGGCTTATTTGGCTGATTCCGCCGTACTTGGCCCCGACAAACGAGACCATGAGAACCTTTGTCGGCGTTTTTGTATTGGCGTTGATCACCATCGCCTTTGAGGTCTATTCGGATGCCACGTTGAGGAGCGCAGAGGTCCCTCACGCCGCTCCGGACCCTGCGAGTGTGGCTATCGCCCACGGGCCCAAAGGCGGTTGGGTTCGTGAGGGCTTCGCATCATCCGGACGCGGCGAAGCACCGTAAATCAGGTGGGCGTTTTGCTTGTTGGTCTAACCCCATCGGTCGACGGCAGGCCCAACTTCATGCGGAGATTGGAGAGCGAGCCCCTTCCAAGATCCGGGAGGCCGATAAGGGTCTCGTCCGATATCTCGCGTACCTCGCCGACGGTTTTCAGGTCGGCTGCCCGGAGAGCGTTCTGGATCCTGGTGGAAAACAGGACGCGTTCGATCGGTATATCGTCCGGCAACTCGGGAGTGGGCGCGACCATCGGACCCGCGGCCGCCTCTCTACCCATGCGTTCTTCCCGCAGCCGTTCCCGATTTTCATGGAACGCCTTCTGAGCGGATTCTTGGTCCGCGATGGCTTCTTGTGCCTCATGCCCCCGGAGAGTTTTTCGCTCAGCGTCAGCCAGGCCTGGATCGGTGCTTTTCTTGTCGTCGATCATTTTCCCTGCGCCTTCACGCTCAGCCCGGCGGGTTTTTCTTTGGCTTTTGCCGGGCGCGCATGGTGACCGGCGAGCCTTCCAATCCGATTTTCTTCGCCACGGCCGGGATGACCAGCGAACCGAGCAGCCCATCGCTGCTCGAAGCGTCTTTGAAGGTGAAGGGGAATAATGCCCATGGCTGGAGTTCCCGTTCCGGATCGCCCCAAAATTTACAACGCGTCCCCATGGCTTAATGTTCCTGGTTCACGCCGAAGTGCTCATCCGGACGAGGAGAGGTGATTGACCCGTCACGCTCCGAAAGTGTTGGCATATGCGATTGCCGCGAAAAGCCCGAAAGGAAGAATCTGCCACACTAATTTTCCAACGATTCGCGCGGGCTTCGTAAATCAGCATTGCCGTGTAGATCACAGCCGGGGAAAGCTCGGCCGCACCGCCCGGCTGGAGAAAGCCTGCCGCTGTGCCGATTGGCGTCTACCATGGCGGCGGGCCGATTCTCCCCGGAAGCCACGGCTCAGGCGAGGGGTGGGAGCGAAGGAAAAAACTGATGGTCTCGGGTTATACACTTTTTCTGATCGTCGCGGCCTACGTCGCTCGTGCGTTATTTTGCCGGTCGCAATCCATACACGAGACAAAGTCGCCCCGTCGCGGCAGCAACATCCTCGCGATCGATAATGTCCATCAGCTGGGTGACAGTTTCTTCAGGGTCGCGTGACCCTCGCTCGATGTGCGCAGCAAGAATTAGTTGAGCTTCGCGCAACGCGTAGATCATCAGCTCTTCGTCAGTCATTCCGGGGATGCGCGGAACGCTCATTGGTGGCCTCCGTCTTCCGGGCTGGCCCTCTAGTCGGGCGGCGGTGATCGCGGCAGGAAATCGCATGAAGCCATGGCATCTACCAATGCCTTGTCTTCTAGTGAGGCAAAAAGGACAGTTCTGTCCGAACTAAAGTAGTAGATGAATCTCTGCCGGTTGCCATTGCGGGACTGTGTAACGTACCCGCAAGCATAGGGCTGATAAGGGGGCGCTTCCGAGATAACGATCCGGCCTTCGCCCGCTGGCGGCCTGATCTTCACAATTTCAGTTTTTGCAGAATCGTCATGGACGGCCAGCTTGGCGCCCTTGCTTACCAGGTCGCGGTAAAAGTCAATTGGATGGTCCAGCGGCGGTTCGGTTATTGGCCGTGGGGTTTTCGGAGATTGCGAGTGCGCCGGCATCAGCCCAACGCCCACCGCGATTACTGTGGCGGCAGCGATTGCAATTCTCGACTGGCCCAACATGATCAGCAAATGCCCTTGTTGAGCGGTGAAAGAAACGGCCCCAGCTCCGGGGCGAGCTGAGGCCGTCTTACTTGGGGCTCTGCCGGGGGCGGCCCGGCATGGTTCTGATTGTGAGCTAAAATTCTGCTTTCGCGCGGCCTATTTCGGGGTACCCAGTGGGAGCGGGACAGCCTCAGGCGGCAATGTGTTAATCTGACAATCAACCGCAGGTTATAGCGGTTGTTTCCCATGGGCCGCCCGGAGGTGGGGTATGGCTAAAATTGCGATTTCAAACGCCGATCTGGTTTGGATTTTTACGGAAAAGCTGAAGTCGTTTCGCGACGGCGACCCGGCAATTGCGATCGTGCCAAATAAAGGTGGCTGGACCGCTATAGCGAGCCGGAACGACCGCAATCACCACCCTCGCTGCGCCCAGCGTATAGAGCAGGTTCAGAGAGAGCTTCGCGAGATTTACGTTCTGGCGAAGGATTGATCCTTGCGTTCCCAGCCGCGGCTCCGGCCGCTATCGTTGCGTATCGAGAAGCCTTGGGGTGGTTAGCTCAGCAACGGGGGCATTCGGACGAGGAGAGGCGAGGGCGCCGGTTCACGCCGGCGGGCGGTCTTAGCTGCGCATCAGTCGAAAAAGAACCGCCAGACCAAAACCCCGTAATAGCCGAACACGCCCCGCGACGGTACCGATGGCGAGCGCCATAATCAGCCCTATTCCAGGCGTCGGTCGCTGGTAGCGTAGCCGCTTCATGCGAGATAATGGGCGGCCAGCCCAATCTGTTCCGCGTACTACTTCACCCACGTTCCGCCGGCTCCTCGCGCGGGGGTGGGATCATCTTTTGAAGATGAGGGGTGGGCGGCCCGCCAGTTTTCTTGAACCTTTGGGATCGTCCCCTAGACCGACCTGATGGGTCTCCCCGGATTTGATGGATGCCGCTGAAGATTTGGCGGCGCAAGAGTCCGGTCGGTGAGACCACACAGCAAAACCAAGGAGGGACTACACCATGGCGATCACGCAAATGACGCGCTTTAAAAGCGACAAGACGGAGGAAATGGTCAAGAACGCCAAGAACGCGAAGACAATCTTCGAAAAACATGGCGCCGAATTTCTTCGCCTGTCCCGGTTCCACACCGGCATATGGGCCGGAGAGTGGCTTGTTGTTACGCGCTACGCCAGTTGGGAAGTGTATGGCAAGGCGCAGGAGGGACTAGCGAAAGACCCGGCATTCGCGAAGCTGTTGGCAAATACAGCCACCATTGCCCAGCTAATGGGCCGCAACATCACCGTCGGCGTCGATCTCTAACAACGCCGTGACGCCTCCCGCAGCCTATGCGCGGGTTGCGGGACGCGGACTTGAAATCCACGCCGCTCGAAACGCGCAAGATCACGCCCTACAAGTGGGTGCATCCGGACGAGGAGCGGTGAGTTGCGATGCGATCTGCCGTCGCTGCCGGACTGCGGATGAGGCGCGGGGACATGGGGCGCATCAAATGCGGATAAGCACGACTTCCAACTTCAAACCCGGTGATTGCTTTGCAAAGCCAGTGCACGAAGCGGATACACCGCCGTCGGATTGGCCGGCTACGACTATATCGATTTCATCCATCCCAAACACGCCGGGTGGCCCGGGCGCGATTCGCCTGGCAGATATGGCGGCCTTAAATCGCTCGCCCTCTTGCGTCCAATTCCCGATGTAGGAAAACGTCGTATCACCCCCGCCAAGTTTGCCATTAGGGCCAAACTCTACCACCCCAGCACCTTCGCCGACCGGCGTTTTAAACCAGACGGAATATCTGCCCTGAGTGATCAAACTAAATGTCCTATGACGTCTCGGGCCTTGGGCGCTGTATTCTGCATAACGCAGCAGATCGTAGCCAGTTCCGTGACCCTGACCGAAACGCAGGAGATCGCGGCGTATCCCTGGGTGCACCCGGACGAGGAGAGGTGACCCTCAGAACCAGTCACCAGGAACGTACTGGTCGAGAAGCAAGACCGACAAGGAAACGAGTAAGCCAAGCCCGCAGAACACCGCGATCGAGAAAAGGTCGCGCGCTATCGAGTCCTCTAAGGCGATCGACTCCCGCTCAACAAAATCTTGAATAACAACCATTTCGCACCTCCAAGGGGATGAGCCCGTTGGAGCACTGGGTAAGCCAGTTCGCGCCCGGCATGTGAACGAGATCACACTACCAAAAACCGGCGGCCGACGTCTGGGGGCATCCGGACGAGGTGAGGCGAGGTCTGCTACCGCCGTGATATGATTGAAGCTGTTACTCCGGTTGGAGAGACCCAGCGTGATCTTATTCCGCGGCGGCGATACGCATTCACGGTCAGTCCTCAAAGCGATCAGTTGGCGAACTTTAGGCACCCTCGACACTTTCGCGATCAGCTGGTTCTTGACGGGCAAAGTGGGACTCGCGGGCTCGATTGCCGCCCTCGAATTCGCAACCAAAATCGTGTGGTATTACCTGCATGAGCGCGTGTGGGCTGCCGCTCCTTGGGGACGACGCTAACTTACGGCCCAAATCCCCTGGCTTCATCCGGACGATGAGAGGTGGAGGGCGAAGGGAATTTCGTTCGTTTGGCGTCGCCTTCGGACACCAAATCGAACGCGAAGCGCCGCAGGTTTTGAGATGGGGGTATCGTTACCATCGCTTCGGCACGGCCAAACAATTTTGTGTCCCCGCCGCGTCCCAGGGTCCCAGAAAGGGTGGGACCCCGCAGCCAAAATACAAGTAATGCCTGATTTTCTTGGTGAGCGCGGAGGGACTCGATCCCTCGACCCCATGATTAAAAGAAATGGTGTCACGTGCTTTTCGCTAATGATTTCAGCGAAGGCGGTTGACAACTCTTCCTCATTTTGGCGCTCAAACGAGCCCTAAAATAGGGGGTTTGCCAACCGCTATTCGGCTTTCTTGGCGGCTCCCAAGACGTGCACGCGTTGGCTCGCCCAGCCGTCCTCCATGAGTTTCATCGCCGACCGCGCCAACCGGAATTTGCTGACCTCCTTGGCATAGTGCCGGACCATCGCCGGCGACATGCCGACGATCGCCGAGACCATCTCCTCGGTGCAGCCGACCTCGAGCAAGGTGTTCACGGCGTTCTTCCGGAGCCCATGGAACACGAGGCGCTTCTCGCGAAAGAACTTCAGCTCCGGCCGGTCCATCTCACGCTGCCATGCCGTCTTGATACCCTCGTACGACCACGGCTTGCCGCTCGCCGTCAGGTGGAGCGCCAGCTGGGGATTGTCTTTGTCGACCGGCGCCGCGTCGATGATCTGCCGGTACTCGGAATGGATCTGGACCGGCACGCGCTGCTTGATCTTCTGAGCGATCAGCGGCATCTCGGTGGCGCCGGAGTGGGGCCGCAGCATCCCAACGACGTCGACCTTGCGCTGGCCGGTGAAGAGGGCGGAGTAAACCGGCAGATGGAGGTCAACCCGCGCGTGTTGGAAGAAAATGTCGAACGCCTCGACCGGCCATGGCGAGTAGGTGCCGCCGCCCTCAAGCTTCTCCGTGTGATCGACGGGGTTGTCCTTCCTGTAGCCGCGCGGGATTCCCCAGGAGATGATGCGGCTGAGCGTCGATCGGAATACCCGGCCGGCCGACGGCGTCTCGCGGAATGACTTGTCCAGTATCTTCTGGACGTCGGTAGCCTGGAGGGACTCGACCGGGTCGTCGCCCCATGCCGCCTCGATCGTGGACATGTAGCGGTCGTACTGCTCACGCATCGACTTCGACAAGCCTGGGCGCTCATGGCCGTGTTCATCGACGTTGATCTGATACGCCGCGGACTCCTTGAATTCGATGATCAATGCCGCGAAGGTCCTGCGGATCCCGGCCTGCAGTTTCTTGCCGATGTCCTCGGCCTTGTCGACGACGGCCCAGAACGCATCGCAGTCGGCAGGCGCGGGCAGGGGATGGCGACGTTCGGTGACGTCCAGGAACGACCACTCCCAGGCGCCGGCCTCGTCCTGGCGGGCGTCGAGGCGTGGTAGTTGGGTGACCCGCTTGGCGAAGGCTTCCGACAGCGGCTCAGCTGGAATCCGCACACGTGGCCAGGCTCGCTCGGTGCGACGGAATTTCTCGTAATAGTAATAGGTTCTGCCGTTCGGCTTATGAATCGGACGAACATAATCAGGCAGCGCCACGGTGCCGCCTCCGCCCCTCGGTCGTCCCCCGCGCGGCAATGAACCTCTCCGCCATGTCCCCTGATTGACCCGCGCGAGCAGGGTGCGAACTTCCGGGGACCGTTGTCAATCCGGACGAGCGATGCCTGTTGGCCCTCCACAGGTCGATCTGGTCGAGGTCGTACATCCCGGTGGTCTCATCGGCTGGCGGAAAGCCGCGCGCAAGCAGGGCCGGCAGCACCTCGGCGAAGCGCTCGACCGAAAGATGCAGCCGCCTGGCTGCCTTCTCTGGCGGGACGTCGGCGGGATCCACGCGGAAGCGGATCTGCGCGGCGTCGGGCGCCGAGGGGTGCTGGTGATCTTCACTCATCACCCATGACCATCAGGCGACGACGGGCAACATCAAAGCCGAAACGAATCGTTGGCCAGAAAATACGGGGAAAACGTCTAACAACTCAACGCGGCACCACCCGCCGACCACGCAGGAAGCCGTGCGATGCCTTCTCGTAGAGGGTGCTCAGCTCCTGCTCGAGCATGGCGTTGGCGACCAGCAGCGCGCTGACCGTGGCCCGGGCATCGCCGCCGCACGCCGCGATCGCCTGGTCAGTGGTCGCTTCCAGGTCCATGGCCGCGTCGATTTCTTGCTGTTCTGCGGGCTCGGACATGTCGGATTCCTGGTTGACGAGCGAGTGATCATGTTCTTCATTTGTTCTCACTTCAACGGGAGAGCGAGATGGCGGGAAGGCGGTGCGCCGAGTAGCGGTTCCCAACCGAAAAGCAGCAGCGCAAGGAAGAGATGGAGCGAAAGCTGCGGGGGCCCAACTAGGTGGCGAGCCAGGGCGACGACGGATGGTGGGACGCGGTGCTGTCGGATCCGCGCGCTGCCGGCCGGCCGGGGATTCCAATCCAGGCCAGGCGCCTGTCAGAGATCCCGCGCGAGGTGCTTGTGCGTCGAGTGCCTCCGCTGCTTTCGCGCCGTCGAGATCCGGCTTCTGGACGCCCTTAGGCTCTACGGTCCGCATGCGATCTGGAAGGACGTCGGCAACAGGCTGCTGGCCGACAGCTGCCAGCATCGCATTGGTCGGCATGGGGAGGATGGGTGCTGGCCTGACTTCAGATCGTAGGCTGCTATCGCCTGCGGAGCGGCGTGAAGGCGATCTTCGCCATCTTATCGACCTGGGCGCGACGCAGCGAAAAAATCTTCACGTTCCCGATCGGTAGCAAAGCGCGCTTTCACTCAGAATATTACCGATCGGGAACATCGTCGACAGCGTCTCATGGGAAGGGAACGCGAGTTAGCTTCCCGTGCGCGGGTAACCATCTGGGTTGGCGTAGAGATTAGTTGCCCCCGGCTCGTCCTCATGCAGCCAAAAGACCACGTCGGCGCACAACGCCCAGCGCTGCTTGGAGTCGATCCAAAGCACCTCTCCGGCGACGTGCTCTTGGAAGCTTCCGCCGTCGAACAGTCCGACTATCCCGCCGCCAACAAATATCCATGTGTGGATATCCTGCTGTAGGATCCGCATGTCGATCTCGTCCGTTGCAGGCTGCCAGCCGGTCTGCAGGCGCTCGAGCAAGCTTTGGATAGGGGCGTCCATAGTCACTCCTCCTCCGCCTTTATGGCGGCGGCCGCTATACGTGCCATCAGCACCCACGGCGGTTCGTCGGCCGACGGCGGCGGCTCGAGCACGAACCGACCGAACGCCCGATCGCTGTGCGCCCAGGCGGTGCCGTCCGGCTTGACGCCGACGGTGGCGAGATGCTTATCGACTGGTCCTTCCAGCGCCTTCGTCATAGTCATCATGACCGTGATGGCGCCGCGACCGCGCAGCACACTGTCCTCGCCGAATCTCGCCAGGAATTCCGCGTCGCTCTCGCCTGGATTCCGCTTCACCATCGCAGCCTCACTGTCTGTTCCGGTGCCGCCGGCAGCCGCGACCGGGCGGCGTCTGCCTTGCGCCTGGCGAAGGTGCGGTCCGACATCTCGCCAGCGACGACGCCGACCGCCGTCAGGACGGCGGCCACGGTCATGCGTCACCTTCGACCGGCATGTCGCCGCCGGCAGGCGCACCGAGGGCATAAACCCTGTTGGTCGTCCGGCAAAACCGCGCATGGCGGTCGAACCAACTGATCGCCGACGTCGAGATCGGCTGCCCGTCCTCGATCTCCGGGTGCCGGTAGACGTCGCCCTTGACCACCAACACGAATTCCTTGCCTCTGCGCCTTACCGTCGTCACCCAGTTCTCCATCTTCGCCGCCCGCATCATCGCGAGCGGGCTCGGCACCTCGCCGCACATATAGGCCTCGATGTCCTGCAGCAGCTTCAGCTTCGTGGCCTGGCTCTTCTCCGTCATCAGTGCCTCATCGCGTAGCTGTCGCGGGCCTCGAGGGTCGCGGATACGATCTTTTGGAGCGCTCGCATCGAGAAGCCGGCCTTCGCCCAGGCCCTGCCGATCACGGCCAGTTCGTCAACGGCGAGGAGGGCGTCGCCATGGCGAGCCTCGTCCTCGATCGCGAGATCCTTGATCACCTGGGCGGCCAATTGCGGCAGATGCTGCAGCGTCGGGGACGACACCCGCACGATCCGGAGCCGATCTCGCAAAGCCGCCGGCAATTTCGAGACGTCGTTGGCTGTGGCTACGACGCTCACGGCCGACAGATCGACCTCAGCGTCCAACGACTGATCACGGTACCTGGCCGCCGTCTCGAGATCGCAGAAGGGGAGCAGGCTATCGAAAAGTCGGCCGTTGCGCCCGTCAGAAGCCTTGTCGATCTCGTCGACCAGCACCACCGGGTTGGCGATCCGCGACTGCGCGATGGCGCGCATCGGCACGCTGGCCTCGGTGTTGCCCCATGCCTTACTTGTGCCGCCGAAGTGGCCGTCGGTCGACGCGGCGCCGTCGAAGCGGTAGACGAACGCTCTCAGCATGTCGGCCAGACGGCGCACCAGGCGCGACTTACCACAGCCCGGCGCTCCGACCAGGCAGACCGGCTTCAGCCGGAGCGGCTTCCCGTCGCGCAGATCCCGCAGCACCAAGTCGACGGCGGCGGTGGCGTGCGGAAACTCGCGGTGCAGCGCCGCCCGAATACTTGAAACATCGTGGACGACCACCAGCGGCAGCGCGGCGTCGACGACATCCTTATACGCAGCGTGGAAGTTGTTGAGCTTCGTCGCCCGCGCGCTGGGCATCACGACCAGCGTCGGCAGCCCGAGTGCCTGCGCAAGCTCGCCCGATGTCGTCGTCGTTCGCGGCTCCAGCGGCAGGTCCTCATCTTCGCGGTCGTAGCTTGCGTCCCGCGTCTCGACATCGGAGATCCTGAAGATCGACGTCAGGCTGTCCGTCCACTCGCCTTCGGCGCCGCGCCACCAGATCCTGATGCGCGCACGCAGTTCGGCGTCGGCGTTCTCGTCGAGCTCCGCGCTGTCGAGCGCATACTGCAATTGCGGCAGCACCGGCGAAAACGTGTCCGGCTTGGCCGGGTCGATCGTCAGCATGCTCCACGCCAGCGCCCAGCCGCCGGCCGACGGCGTGCCGACCGCATAGAGGTGCTCGATGGTCTCCCGGATCTCTGTCTGCACGTAGCCGCGCTCCCGCACGGCGTCGAGCAGCGCCTGCGCGCGCTCCGCGCCGACGTGCTCGCCGCCCTCGGCCAATAACCATCCGAACGCATCGTCCCACCGCCCCTTCGTCAGGGCGCGCAGCGCGGGATGCATGGGATCCTTGGGTGATGCCACGATGCGCTGCATCTCGCCGCTCCAGTAGATGTCGGCGATCTCGAAAAAGTCTTTGCTGTAGGCCGCCGGGTCGTACTTACCGCGAGCGCAATCGTCCCAGACGCGCAGACAGGCCCGCGCCTGGCTGGTGTCGCCGTCGGCGCTGCAGAGCAGTCCGTTCGCGCCGGCGACGGCGGAGTGGATCATCTTCGCATCGTCCGTCGTGCGGAGCGCCAGCATCTCGAACGCCAGCGCCAGCACCGGATTGAGTTCGCGGCACATGTGCGCGAACTGAATCATGATCCGGGACCGCTCGGCTATCGGGATGGTGCCGGCCTCCTGGAGAGCTTCGCTGGCGTCGTATCCGGCATCTTTCTTCATCCGGTCGCTCGCCATCCTGAAAGCGGCGCGCCAGCGCGGCATGCACAGAAAAGCCGCCAGCCATAGGGTCTTCTCGTCGACGGTTTCTTGCCTCATCGCTCCGTCTCCGGCTCGACGGGGGCCGGAGGCGGAGCGCTCTCGGCTCGATCTTCGAGCACGGTCTGCAGCCAGTAGTCCTCGATCGAATCCTTGGAATTGGTGGCTGACGAATCCTTGCAATCCATGCTATCCACCACTGTACCAAGTTGCCATCATATGGCGGTATTGTTGCAACAAAAAGCACGGAAAAGCAAGCGGAGATCGAGAGCGTGGTTAAGAAGGCGACACCGAAGAAGCCGGCGAAGAAGGTCGAGAAAAACGTCGGCGGCCGGCCCCGCCGGGACCCGGATACGCTCCGCACCGAGCGCCTCGTTCTAAGGATTCATCCGGACCTGATGGCCGAGCTGACGGACATCGCCCGAAGGAATGGCCTCACGCGCAGCATGCTTGTCGAGCGGACCCTGATCTCGATGGTCAACCTCGAAGGCGGTGAACCGTATAAATTGGACTTCGCCGGCCGCCACCTGAACTACGACCAACCGCCGCCGGGGAGGTCGCCCCTGGGGACGCCGGACAGTTTTGCGCGGATATGGTCGCGGATGATCGGTGGTGCGCCGGCGCCGCGCAACCCGCAGCCGCCTGGCTGGGTGCGGCCTGGCCGCGGCGACAGGAGCGGAAATCCTGAGGACGACGGCACCTGACGGTGCCCGAAAACATTACGAGTCTATCGCCGAGATAGGGCGATAGGCACGCCCGCGCCAGCGCGCGGAAGGTCGAAGAGCCGTAGGCCGGGCGCAAGCGTGGAAAGGTGTAAACTCATCCAATCAGGTGTAAAGATCTTCATTTAATGTAACGCAGGTGTAGAATAATTCAAGGCGACCCGCTGTGGCAGCACCAATGTCGTGACCTGGGTTCGAGAATTGGACTCTTTTTCAGTCACTTAGGTTTTCGCGGTGGTCGTCTTGCTCGCCTCGAGCGTCGTCGCGAACATTACGGATCTAGAATTGTCGACAATTCGACTCTCGAATTGTTTTGCGACTTTAGTCGCGACGCATTCCCTCGAATCTCGGCGACTTTCACTCAGACTTTCCCTCAGGGCGTGAGTGATGGGCTGAGTGAAAGTCGACGATTTCTGAGGTAGCATTTTTACAACACGGACAGCGTAAAGATTTCTGTTTCGCATTGCTAGAAAGCGTGCGAATTCTTGCCGTCGCCAAGGATTCAGAACCCTCAATGCTCTCGATCTCTCCCAAATCTGCGGACATCGTCACAGCTGTGCGAACGGCGGTGTCGATCTTTGCGTTGCCTGGGTGTCGCTACGACGAGAAGCCGCCGGCAGCCGAATCCTTGCTGGCGAAGAACACACTCACCGCCGACGACATTCCGTTCGACATGAAGCCGGGCCCCGACTTCCCGCACCCGGCTGTGAAACCGAAATTCATCCACCAGCCGACGATCACACACCGCCGCATCGACGAGACCTTCGCCGTCACCGGTCCGATCGAGCCGACCATCCCGCACACGACCCCCGCGACGCACGCCGGCTGGGAGAAATGGTTCGGTGACGTCGCCGATGCGAAGGACGCAGCCATTAAAGCCGCCGCCATCCGTCGCGCTGCGAAGAATCAGTATTTCCAGACCCGCGACGACAACCAGAAAATCAGGGACGCCGAGAAGGAAGCCAAATACGAGGCCCGGTGCAAACGCGCGCTGGCGCAGGGCAAGCCAATACCGAAGCGGCCCAAATATCGCGAGGCGCCGCCTGACGTCATGAACTACGTCAAGGACGAGGAGCTTGTCGCTAAAGTAGCGGAGGCCCGCAGTGACCGTACCGTCGCGCAGCGGATGCGTGAGTTCGTGCACGACGGCAGCATCCCGATCGCCGGCCGCAGGTGTGCGGCATTCAAGGAATCCTTCGAGCACGAAGACGCAACGCATGCCCCCGCGATCCGCAGCTGGCTCGGTATCACTGCTCTCTTGCTTTTAAGCAGCGCGCTGCCGAAGAGCGTCACATTCGGCTACGACAAAGAGGTCGAATACAGCGGCTGCCTCCAGCGCATCTTCGCGCTCGACAAACCGTACATCGTGCTCGACAAGGGCCGCCGCTGCGCATTCATCGTCGATCTGGACGGCTGGTGGGTCTCGGTCGCGTCGTTGCGCGCCCATTTGCGCAAGTTGCTGCCACCACATCTGATGCCAAACATCATCACGTGCCGCGGCGCCGAGGACGGGAAGGGCGGCGCCGAAAACCCCCACTTGGTCTGGATGCTGCCGCCTGGCTCGCGCGTGATCCGCGGCAAGGGGCGGAGAACGCGCGAGCAGTTCCGGCTCCACGAGATGATCCAGGCAGCCATCGTCAGCCACCTGATCCCGATCGGCGCCGACCCTGGCCACACTAACGTTTTCAAGACCAAGAACCCGCTGTCGGCCGCCTACAGTGTCGAGACCTGCGACGACTTTTTCGCCACGATGGACGATTGGCGCTCCTACCTGCCGACGATCACGCCGGACAAGCGCGAAATGATGCGCCGGGCCAAGGTCCACAAGGCGACGCAGCAGAGCGGTGCTCCCATCGAGCAGTCGCAAGCGATCTGGAATGACGGCGCCGCGTATCGGAGCATCGAGATCAAGGCGGCGCAGCGCCGCAAGGATCCGGCCTACCTCAAGTCGATCAAGAAGCACGTCACGTTCGTCGACTGGCTCTACCACTCCGAGTCCGGCGTGATGACCAAGCGTCTGGTCAAGATCCACGGCGACACGCCAGCGGTCCGCTCTGTCCTCCGCGCGCAGCGTGACTTCGTGGTCCAGCTGAATCTCACACCGAGCGCGATCGGTGAATTCTCCGACCGGGGGCGCGACCACTACCGTAACCGGCTGAAGGATTGCCCCGTTGCCGGCCCGATGGCGACCGCCGAGGAGCGCAAGCTCGTCGAGCTATACCGGAAGTCTCAGGGCGGCAAACAGAGCCGATCGAACATGAAGGTCGTTCACTGTGGCCTCATCGCCGAAGAGATCGAGTCCCGCATGGGCTCCGGCGTCCCGGTGGTCGAGGCTGAGGTCGTCAACGCCCTCGTCAAGGCAGGAACCGTAAGCCGTTCAGTAGCTTACGCCCATTACGATCACGTTCTCGAAGTCGTCCTGCAAACTGCAAGATATCAAGAACACCTCTTTGCTTCCAAATCCCAGCAGTCCGGTCATCAGATCGAAGCTGCCCATGTCAGCATTCCCGATCCGGTCTTCGGCGATCAGAACCGTCCCGTCATCGTCCAATCTCCCGTGGAAACCTCCGTTCAGGTCCGAAATCCGGCCAAACCAATCATTCCTGGTCTTCCCCGGCCGTCGGCAGCCGACCTGAGGCAGTGGACAGAGGCCTACCTGCGTCGAGAGTCGTGGCGACGTGCGGTGGCAGCCTGGCGAGCGGCGGGTCAACAGCGTCATGAAGTTGACCTCTCCGACGATCCGATTTTCGCGGCTGTGGTGCTGCACCGGTCCTCTTGGTCGCATCATCGGCATTGAGCCGACGCGGTCGTCAGCCAAGCCCGCTGACACGGTCCTCCGGGCCAAGCCTTCTCAATCATCCAACATGGATGTGTCCGGTGGTCGCGCGCGACCTGCTGGCGACGTCAGGCAAGGTCCGGTGGTCACCTGCATCCATGCCGTCAGCAGGGTGAGCTCCGGTGAACATCCTGAAAGCCTGTGGGCAGCGTGTCGGCTCCGGTGGCCTCGTGTGTAGGCCCGGTAGTCAGCCTATCTGCTCCGGTGACACCCTGAATGGACCGGTGGTCATCAGGTATCTCCGGTGACCCCAAGGCAGGCCCAAAAGAGGCCTCTAAGGACCTGTAGGTTACCCGGCAACAAAATAGCCTTGAAAGTTGCAGGAAATGGAACCAGAGTGCCAGCATTCGTTTACGCGTAACCTGGGAGTACCAGCCATGAATCTGAGGCCGGCGGACGTAGACAGGATCGTCGACCAGATCGACAAGAACCGGGAATCGGAGTTCTGGCGGGATCCGGATCGGCCGTCGACGCGGTTCGTACCCATGCGTCAAAAGCAGGATCCGCGGATTCGTCAGGCCAAGGCGCGTGCACGGACGGCGGCTTGGCGCAACGCTTGCGACCGTGCGGGCCGTCCCGAGTGCAGAGATATCGGCATGGCCCTGGTCTCGGCCCTGGTGACGTCAGAGAACTTGCTGGACATGACCTGGTCCGAGGTCAGGTTCGTCACCGCCGCGCTGGCGGATCTCGAGACCAGGGGCTTCGATCGGGCGCAGACGCTGAAGGTCCTGCGTCGGCTCCGGAATCGCTTGGTGGATCCGGATGACCGTCAAGGCGAGGAGTCTGAATCGACGGGCACGGCCATCGAGCCTTCGTCATGGAAAACGCCGTCCGCGGTTTTTTAACAGGATGGTGTTGACGATTGCCGGGACGCAGGCGATCGTCATTCTACTGAAACGTGTCGACCCAATCCTTGGCGGGAAGTCGACATGACCCCAGGCCCGGCCGCGACCCCCGCGCGCCGGGCCATTTATTTTCACACGTCGTTGACGGATTGCTGCGTAAGGACTCATGGTGATCATCTGCCCGGTTGACGCTTGAAACACGTCGACGGGCTCTCAATAAACTAGGCCCGGTGCGCCACATTCGCCTCCGGGCCTTCTTTTTTGGCTTTCGGAAACCCGTTGCAGCTGCATCAGAAACGCGAATCCGCGCGCCGGAATCTATTTTACGCAGGAGCGTGCCTCGGAAACGTCTGTTACGCAGCGGAAATGGATTTTACGCAGATCCGGTCATCGTGACCCGTCACGATCACTGCAGTTTAATTAATGGCCCGACGGCAGCGTGCCGTCATGAGCGACAAAACTTCAACAGCCATGTCGGCGGCCGACCGCCAGCGTGCTTGCCGCCAGCGCAAGCGCGAGGGCGGTGCTCCACCGATCCCCGTGTTCGATGGTGCACTGCGCGAGGCCGTGTTCGCATCCTACCAGGCCGGTGAGCTATCGGTCGACATCCCGGATCTGGTGCAGAAGGTCGTCGAGCAGTTGGCTGCGGACGGCCCCGTCTCCGATCGAGGCTGCCGCGTCACCGTGAAGGCCTTGCTCGATAAGGCCGGTGTGACCGCTGGAGGGCGCGCCCGTGTTCAAGGTTGACGATCTGCAGTTCCAGAAGAACATGAACGGCATTGCCGGCGCCATCCAGGCGTCGAGCGCCCGCACTGTTAAGGCCATGGGCCTGAACGCCAAGGATCGCACGCTCGATGCGCTGAACAAGTACGTCGACAAGCCGACCCCGTTCACCCTGCGCAAGGGAGCGTACCAGGCATCCACACCGAAGATGGTCGGCAACGACATCACGGTGACGTTCTCGATCGGTGAGGTCCAGGGCCGATACCTCAAGTACGCGTTCGATGGCGGCGTGCGCCGGCCAGGCGATGCGGGCACGACCAAGAAGCGTATCTGGCTGCCGACGTTCGGCTCGAAGAACAAGTACGGTGGCCTGCCTGCCGCCTTCACCAAGAAGCTGGCGCTCCTCATCGCCCGCAACAAGAAGGCAAGGGCGCCGGCCGTGTCGCGCACTACGGCTTCGACAAGCTGACGGTGCGAGGCAAGAAGGCCACCGGCATCTGGAAGTTTCCGGGCCGCATGTCGTACACGAACACCGTGCCGCTGAAGCGCGGTGGCAAGGCCGTCATGCGCATGGGCCAGGCTGCGATGCGCAAGGTCAAGCGGTGGTTCGACCTGAGCGAGCCGCAGCTGATGGCCGAGTCCAGGCTCGAGACGAGCCACCACGAGCGCATCAACTACAACGCGCTGATGGAGGCCGCGCATGCCTACGGCATCAGCCAGCAGCCGCGTTACCTCGACGAAGAACTCCGGAAGCGGGGGCTGTTATGAGCGCGTCGATGGGAAGGGAACTCGACTTAGCTTCCCATGCGGTGGGCCGTGACGCGTCACGCGTGTGGCAAAGGGAAGGGAACTCACGAATGTTGCTGATAAGTGACCCATGGAACCGTGCCCCAAGTTGCCGCCATGTAGGCCGCCGGGGACCTGTAAGTCTTTGATAACGCGGATAATTCGCGGAGGGTCGACCCCTCTCTCACCTAAAAAATTCCATCGCATCAATAGTATGCAGCAACAACAGCAATCGGCAGCGTGACACGTCATGTCCAAGAAGCCTCAGAAGCTTGATAGCTCTCGCGGAACGCTCTCGGTCGCCGAGTCCGCGCCGCCGGAGCGGATTGTTGGTTCCACAGCTCTGCTGGCCCGGATGCTGAACTGCGATCGAGCAACGGTGGTGCGGATGCGCGAAGGCGGAATGCGCTGGCACGACAAGCGGACGACGAAGCGCGGCGACGATTACTCGTATGACCTGGCCATCGTCTTCGACTGAGTGAAGCAGGACGCCATCAAAACCGAGCGTGAGCGTGCGGCCAAGGAAAAGGCGGCCATCACCGCGACCGGCAGGCCAGGTGCCCGGCCCGATGCGGATCCCGAGGATCCGTCCGGAACGTGGGTCCACCCGCGCACCGGCAAGATCTACACGAACTCCGAGGTGATCGCGGCTGAGAAGGCCAAGATCATGGAAGATTCCGCCGGCGCCGAGATCAAGCGTCGCAAGGCCGAGGCCGACTTGGAGAAGTTCACCGGCCGGCTGTCGGACAACGAGGATATCACGGCGCTGTGGTCCTACTACACACGGATGATCTCGGCCGGCCTGGCCAGCATCGCGGCCTCGAACCACAAGCTGTTCGTCGAGTCGGCATGCATTCGGAGGAGGCCCGCCGCAAGGCCGAGGTGCCGATGGAAGAGCTGGTGTCGTATCTGAACAAGACCAATCCATTCGTATCACCGTTCGATGAGGAGACGAGAGATGAGGACGATCCAGGGCCAGGACCGGCGGAAACCGTCGACGCCCCAGTCGCAGACGAGGAGCCCGCAGAAGCCGTGGCCGAAACCGTCGGAGACGAGTGATGTCGGATCTGGAAGCACGCCTCGAGGCGACACGCGTTGACCTGTTCAAGCGGCTGGCCCGAGAGGACAAGCCGCTCTACGGGTTGGAGGCGCTGGTCCGTCGGATCGGCCGCATCACGCTGCGGAACCTCACGCCGACGAAGCGCGAGGACAGCAGAAGCAGCCCGGCAACGAAGACTATGGCGAGCAACGCGGCCATCATCCATAGCGCACGCGTGAATCCGATTACGTCGAGCAAAAGGCCGCCGACAAAGAAACCGATGCGTTGTAGGGGCGTCCCTAATCCAACGGCTGTTGAATAGCTTTGAACTGGTTGTAGTTGAGAACATCGATTGAAGCGACGGGATGCCCATCTTTCAAACTGGGCACCGCGCGGCCGATCGGCAGGCTCGCGGCGGAAACCGGGGTCAAAGTGCCGACCATCCGCTATTATGAAAGCGTCGATTTCCTTCCGGCTCCGCCACGGACTGGTTCCAACCGGCGCACCTATAACGAACAGGACGTGCGGCGGCTGAGCTTTATCGGCCATGCCCGCGAACTGGGTTTTGAAGTGGATGCCATCCGCGAATTACTTGCGCTGGCCGACGAACCGCAGCGCCCCTGCGCGCAGGCGGATGCGATCGCCCGCGCGCACTTTGCCGATATCGAAAACAAGATATCGCGCCTTGAGCTGCTGCTGCGCGCCGAAGTAAGCCGCATGCTGACGGAATGCAGCCAACGTGAGATACGCGAATGCCGCGTGATCGAAGTTCTCGCCTCGCATGATGAATGCCTTGGAAGCCATGGGCAGACGGGGACAGCCCTACTGACGGGTAGTCCCAGGACAAAGAAAAAAGCCGCGCCTTCACGCCGACAGCCCTGACCGCTCGCAAGGCCGAGCGTTCAGACTTCGATACGGTCCATGTTCATTCAGGCAACGTCATTCATTGACAGCGGTTTCGCTGTCCATGTAGCGCTCGACGTATTCCTGCACAGCTACGGCCTCGCGCATCATAGAACCCATTGTGACCCTGTATCACTGTCGCCACGCGAGTGAATCGCGACCTAACACCAATCAATTCGACCGCGACGAACGTGAAACATTCTGACGCCAGAAGAGCGCAAAAAAGCAGACGCGTTCTTTTTTAGACTCTCTCAGCGCGCCTTTAGTTTCGATTGGCTCTTGAGCTTAGCTTTCTTCGGCATTCGGCCACAGCCACGCCCGGCACCCGTTGCACCCAGCAGGTTGCAAAGTTCAGGGTGTCCGTCGCAGCAATCGTCGACGAGGAAGGAAATCAGCAACTGCATGCCCTCAACGTCCGCGCGATAGATAATGGTTCGCCCCTCGCGAGAGCTGCGCAATAGCCCAGCTCTGACAAGAATGGCGAGATGAGACGACAGTGTATTGTGCGGTGCGCCGATCGTCTCTGCGATTACGCCCGCCGTAACACCCACGGGCTCATGTTTGATCAGAAGCCGAAAGATCGCAAGACGGGTTGGCTGAGCGAGCGCGGCAAGGGCGGAAATCGCCTGCGGCTCCGAGAGCGCCTGTCCCGGACTGACCTGCGTCGCATGGCTGGCGACTGCCAGCATCGTCTTCCGCATTGCACCAACCTCTGCCGCTTCCATTGGGTCTGCCTCTTTCTAGCGGACGCCTAGGTGACAAACTAGGACGTTTCCATTATTGGATATGTCGAGACGTCTCGACATATAATCGCAAATCCTCATGAAGGCTTTGTGACATCAAAAACAAGAGACGCCGAGCCGGTAGGCGTACCGGCAAGTCGGAGGAACCCGCCGGTAGGCGTACCGGCGCGCCGAGGAGGACGTCCATGGCCCATTGCAATCGAATGGTCGATGTCGGTCGCCGCAAATTTCTAGGCGGTGCCGGCCTCGCTGCCGCTGGAGCCGCAGTATCGACGATGGTGACGCCACAGGCCAAAGCAGCGCCTGGTGCCGCTCGTGTTGATTACCCCGCTGACAGGCTCGCCAATCTAGCCGATCTAAAGCCAAACGAGCCTCTCGCCGTAGCTTATCCCGACGCGGACGCGCCGGGCGTTCTGCTCAAGCTCGGCAAGCGCGTTCCGTCAGGTGTGGGGCCGGACGGCGACATCGTGGGGTTCACTACGATCTGCCCGCATAAAGGATTTTCGCTCAACTACCACGCCGCTGACAAGACGCTGAACTGTCCGGGACATTATTCGCGCTTCGATTGCGAGGCCGGAGGCCAGCAAGTCTGGGGGCAGGCCACGCAAAACCTGCCGCAGTACACGCTGCGCGTCGACAGCAAGGGCGACATCTATGCCGAAGGGCTCGACGAGCTCCTCTACGGCCGCCTTTCAAACGTCCTCTGAGGGGAGGTAACAATGGCCTACAAGCGTCAAATTGATCGCCTTCCAATCATTCCGAAGGACACGAAGGAGTTCAACGTCACCTGTCACTATTGCATCGTCGGTTGCGGCTACAAAGCTTATACCTGGGCTGCGAACAAGCAGGGTGGGACCGCACCTGATCAGAATAAATTCGGCGTGGATCTCAGTAAGCAACAGGAGCCCGAGACCGCTGCGTGGTATTCGCCGGCGATGTACAACATCGTCCAGCAGGACGGCGAAGACGTCCATATCGTCATCAAGCCCGACAAGAATTGCGTCGTGAATTCCGGGCTCGGCTCGATTCGCGGAGCCCGCATAGCGGAAATGAGTTATTCGCGCGCGCGCAATACGCAGCCGCAGCGGCTCACTGATCCGATGGTGTGGCGCTACGGCCAGATGCAACCCACCAGCTGGGACGACGCGCTCGATCTGGTCGCGCGCGTCACGGTCGCCGTCACCAACGACATGGGTGAAGATGGTCTGATCGTGTCCGCGTTCGATCATGGCGGCGCGGGTGGCGGCTACGAGAACACCTGGGGCACTGGCAAGCTCTATTTCGGAGCGATGAAGGTCAAGAACATCCGCATCCACAATCGGCCGGCCTATAATTCCGAAGTTCACGCCACGCGTGACATGGGCGTGGGCGAGCTCAACAACTGCTACGAGGACGCTGAGCTTGCTGACACCATCGTCGCAGTCGGCACCAATGCGCTCGAAACCCAGACCAACTATTTCCTCAATCACTGGGTGCCGAACTTGCGCGGCACCTCGGTAGATAAGAAAAAAGCCGAATTCGGCACGGAGCCCGTGGAGCAGGCGCGTGTCGTCGTAGTCGATCCGCGGCGCACCGTCACCGTAAATGCCTGCGAGGTCGAAGCCGGCAAGGATCGCGTGATGCATCTTGCCATCAATTCAGGGACGGACCTCGCGCTGTTCAATGCGTGGTTTACTTACATCAATGACAAGGGCTGGACCGATAAAGCCTTCATAGCCGCGTCGACTAACGATTTCGGCAAGGCGACAGCGGCCAACAAGACAAGCTTGGAAGAAGCGGCGGGCATTACCGGGCTCACGGTCGACCAGATCCGGCAATCGGCTGAATGGATTGCGCAGCCCAAACAGGGCGGCGTCCGGCGGCGAACGATGTTCGCCTACGAGAAGGGCCTGATCTGGGGCAATGATAACTATCGCACCAATGGCGCACTGGTGAATGTGGCGCTCGCCACTGGCAACATCGGGCGGCCAGGCGGCGGATGCGTGCGTATGGGAGGACATCAGGAAGGCTATTCGCGACCCTCCGACGCCCATGTCGGACGTCCTGCCGCCTATGTCGACAAGCTGCTCATCGAAGGCAAGGGCGGCGTTCATCAAATCTGGGGCTGCGATCACTATAAGACCACGCTGAACGCCCTGAATTTCAAACAGGCGTATAAGAAGCGCACCGACATTGTGAAGGATGCAATGTCGGCTGTGCCCTATGGCGACCGCCCGGCATTGGTGAATGCCATCGCGGCAGCCATCAAGAAAGGTGGACTGTTCGCCGTCGATGTCGACATCGTTCCAACCAAGATAGGTCAAGCATGTCATGTCTGGCTGCCAGCTGCGACTGCCGGCGAGGCGAATCTTACGTCGATGAACGGCGAGCGGCGCATGCGCTTGACCGAGCGTTACATGGATCCGCCCGGCCAGGCGATGCCGGATTGTCTCATCGCCGCACGCATTGCCAATCACATGGAGCGCGTGTTGCGCGAGCAGGGCAAGAACCAGCAAGCCGACCAATTTAAGGGGTTCGACTGGAAGACCGAAGAAGACGCCTTCATGGACGGATATGCCAAGCACGAAAAAGGCGGTGAATTCGTCACCTATGCGCGTCTGCGGGCGATGGGCACGAATGGTTTCCAAGAACCTGCCGTCGGCCTAGAATCAACCGAAACGGTGGGCGAAGCCACCTCGACAGGCGCGCGGGGCGAAGTCCTGAAAGGACCCGCCATCGAAGGCGCGCGGGGCAAAGAGCCGGTGCAAAAGGATGTGCCGACGCAAACAGGGGCACCGGCAGCCCCTGCCACGGACGTGGCGCGCATCATCGGCACGAAGCGTCTTTATACCGACGGCAAGTTCAACGCCAAGGATGGTAAAGCGACGTTCATGGAGACCAAGTGGCGCGGTCTCCAGGCGCAAGGCAAGGAAGCCGAGAAAAACAAATGGCCATTCCTTATCAACAATGGCCGAACCAATCACGTTTGGCAGAGCGCCTATCTCGACGTTGAAAACAAGCTGGTGATGGACCGCTGGCCCTATCCGTTCATCGAAATGAATCCACAGGACATCACAGACCTGGGCGTCAAGGCCGGCGATCTGGTCGAGGTCTATAACGACAACGGATCGACCCAGGCGATTGCCTATCCGACGCCAACGGCGAAGCGGAAGCAGACCTTTATGCTGTTCGCATATCCGACCGGCGTGCAGGGTAACGTGGTCTCGGCGGGAGTGAACGAGTTCATCATTCCCAACTACAAACAGACCTGGGCCGGCATCCGCAAGATTGCAGATGCACCCGAGGGCGTGAAACACTTGACCTTCAAGTCAAACGAATACGTCGCCTGATTTCTTCGTGCCCCCCAAAAACGTGCCCGGGCGCTGCGCCCCGGGCAAGTTTTTCAAGTATCGAAGAGGGATGCAATCTTTGACCATCGCGAACGGCCGTTAGCTAAACCGCCTCATCGAGTTTCGTTCGCCTTGTCAGCTTTTCGGCATCCTCCTTGCGCTCGCTATAGCGGTTCGTGAGGTAGGCAGAGATGCCGCGGGTCAGCAGGGTGAATTTCACGAGCTCTTCCATCACGTCTGCGATGCGGTCGTAGTAAGGCGACGGCTTCATGCGTCCGTCCTCATCGAACTGTTCGTAGGCCTTGGCGACCGACGACTGGTTTGGGATGGTGATCATCCGCATCCACCGGCCGAGCACGCGAAGCTGGTTGACCGCATTGAATGACTGCGAGCCGCCACTGACCTGCATGACCGCAAGTGTCTTGCCCTGTGTCGGGCGCACGGCGCCGATCTCGAGCGGGATCCAATCGATCTGCGCCTTCATGATGCCGGTCATTGCGCCATGGCGTTCCGGACTGCACCACACCTGAGCTTCCGACCATGCCGACAGATCGCGAAGCTCCTGGACCTTGTGGTGGGTCGCCGGCGCGTCGTCCGGCAGAGGCAGGCCGGACGGGTTGAATATCTTCGTCTCGGCGCCGAAGGCCTGCAGCAGGCGCGCCGCTTCCTCGACGGCAAGCCGGCTGAAGGACCGCTGGCGGAGCGAACCATACAACAACAGGATGCGCGGGCGGTGCTGGGCCGCAGGCCTTTGCAATAAGGAGGCGGCGGGAACGGCAAAGGCGTCCGATTTGATGTTTGGAAGGTTCGAAAAGTCAGTCGGCATTGATGATCTCGCCGTCCTCCTTGACGAAGCGTCCGATGTGCGGGTTCGGCAAGAGATCAAGGACGGCCTCGGAAGGCCGGCACAGACGCACGCCCTTGGGCGTGACGACGATCGGCCGGTTGATCAGGATCGGGTGAGCCATCATGAAATCCAGTAATTCAT
>Ga0193699_10000096_pt1 | contig 41372 bp, 38 predicted proteins | sample L3c2metaG_FD_160095 | JGI IMG/M metagenome (GOLD analysis project Ga0193699, IMG submission 160095) | Soil microbial communities from a riparian zone of the East river system, Colorado, United States - L3c2 | ecosystem: Environmental > Terrestrial > Soil > Riparian zone | place: USA: East...
CGCACTTCCCTTCCGTGTCCCGCTGCATGCCGGGGGCGATATGGCGAACTTGCTGGTGCCCCTCTATCTGGTGATTGCCGGGGGTGTGCTCTCTGCGGTGCTTGGTGTGTGGCAGGAGGGCCGGGGCGTCCCCCTCCGGAAACCCGCATTGAGGCGGCCTTCCGGGTTCTTGCCGGGGAGGGCTCCAAAGTTTCCTCCGGGGGACGCCCCGGCCCTCCTGCCATATGTCCTGGCCGGGGTCGTGCTTCTCTACGCGCTGCAGGCGCTGTATTCGCCCGACTTCTCCAAATCTCTCCAGAACGTTTGTTTCTTCTTCGTGCCGTTTTCGTTGGTCTACGCGCTGCTGCGAGATGTTTGCTGGGATCGAAAGCTGCTTGTCCTCGTGCTGTGGGTGGTAGCTGTGGAGGCGGTTGCCTTCGTCATCGTGGGTTCTGTCGAGTACCTCAGCCGGGAGCTTTTCTGGAACGACCAGGTCATCAGGTCCAACGAATTCCACACCTACTTCCGGGTCAACTCGATCTTCTGGGACCCCAACATCTACGGGCGCTATCTGGCTTTGGTGATCGTGATTGCGATGTCCGCGTTGCTGTGGGCAAAGGAGCGCCGGACCATGGCGCTTCTGACTGGGCTGGTAGCTGTGCTCTGGCTGGGACTTGTAGTCACCTTCTCGCAGTCGAGCTTCGCCGCGCTGCTGGCAGGACTCGCAGTCCTGGCTGCTCTGCGTTGGAGCTGGCGCTGGACGCTTGCGGCTGTCGGGGCAGGAGCTGTCCTCGTTGTCGTCATCGTCCTCTTCGCCGGAGGCGTCTCGAAGCTCAGTCCCGATCGCCTCAACTCCGACACCGGCGGCCGGGGGAACCTGGTCTCAGGGGGAGCAAAGCTGTTCGGCCAAAGACCCCTATGGGGCTACGGCGCCGGCAGCTTCCCCCGCGCCTACCGCGAACACGCGGCAACCAAGAAAGTCCCCGTCTCGGTCTCCCACACCGAGCCCGTAACCGTGGCAGCGGAGCAGGGCCTGATCGGGCTGGCGGCCTATGCAGCTCTTCTCGTCGTAGCGCTCTGGACACTGACCTACGGCCTGGCCTTTGGACAGGGGGGTCGGGGTGTCTCCCTCTGGAAACTTATGAGCCGCCCCCGAAGCGAACCCGAAAGGCCCCCCCGGCGCGGGTTTCCGGAGGGAGACGCCCCGACCCCCCAGCCCCGACCCCAGACCATCGCCCGCATTGCCGTCCTGGCCACTTTCGTAGCCCTACTCGTCCACACCATGGCCTACGCCGGCTTCTACGAGGACCCGATCGCCTGGGTCCTGCTGGCGGTAGGCGCCTCGCTCGCCGCACTCCCGGTCCGCGCCGAGACGTAGCCTCCCAGCGTGTCGGGCTACCTCCGCCGCCTCGCGACGACCGGCGCCGCCTACACCGCGGCGAGCGTCCTTTCGAAGCTGATCGCGGTCGCGCTGCTGCCGCTCTACACGCGCTACCTGACCCCCGCCGACTACGGTGCCGCCGAGGTGATGTTCGCCGCCATCGTCTCGGCCAGCATCATCGTCCGCTTCGGCACGATCGAGGCACTGCTGCGCTTCTACTACAAGGAAGACGAGGACCCGGCGGCAGTTGTCGCCACCTCTTTCGCCGCGCTGTTCTGGTTCTCCACCGGGGCGGCGCTGATCGCACTGCCCTTCGCCGGGCCGATCTCCGAAGCTCTGCTCGACCGGCCCGCCGCCGACTTGGCCCGGATCTCGATCGGCGGGCTCTGGGTGCTGACGATGTTCGAGTACCTGCTCACCCTGTTCCGGCTCGAGGAGCGCGCCCGCGCCTTCTTCACGACGACGATCCTCAACGTGCTGGCGACGATCGGCCTGACCGTGATCCTCGTCGTCGGCCAGGGCGAGGGCGCCCGCGGCCTGCTGCTCGGCAGCTACGCCAGCGGTGCCGCTTTCGTCCTCGGCCTGATCTTCGTCCACCGCCGGCGCCTCTCGCTCTGGATCGACGGTCCGCTGCTGCGACGGATGACCCGCTTCGGCCTGCCGACGATGCCGGCGGAGCTCTCGCTCTACCTGCTCAACTTCGTCGACCGGATCGTCATCGTCCGCTCCGTCGGGCTTGCCGAGGCCGGTCTCTACTCGCTGGCGGTCAAGTTCGCCCAGGCGGTCAACGTGCTGGTCCGCGGCTTCCAGCTCGCCTGGCCGCCCCTCGCCTACTCGATCCGCGACGACGACGAGGCCCGCCGCGCCTATGCCGCCGTCGTCACCTGGTTCGTCACCGGCTGCGCCTTCGTCGTCACCGGCATGTGGCTGTTCTCGCGCTGGATCGTCCGCGCCCTGGCCGCGCCGCAGTTCTTCGACTCCTATGAAGCGATCGGCCTGATCGCCACCGGCGTCACCCTCTACGCCCTCTACATGGTTCTGGTCGTGATCCTCGGCCGCACCGGCCGCACCGAGTTCAACTTCCCGGCGACGATCGCCGCGCTAGTCGCCAACCTCGCGCTCAACCTGGCGCTGGTGCCCTCGTTGGGCATCGTCGGCGCCGGCCTCGCCCTGGTCGCCTCCTACGTCGTCGTCGTCGCACTGATGTACGTGTTCACCCAACGCCTCTTCCCAGTTCCCTACCAGTGGGGACGCCTCGCGCGGGTCCTCTTAGTTTCGGCCGCCCTGGTCGGATTGGGAGAACTGCTGCTGCCCACCGACGGCTTCTTCGGCCTCGGGGCCAGAGTGCTGTTCTGGCTCGCCTACCCCGCTGCGCTTCTTCTCAGCGGCTTCTTCACTGACGAGGAGCGCGGCTGGCTAGCCCGCCTCCGCCACCCGGCTCAGTTGCTCCAGCAGCTGACTGCTCTGCGCCATCAGCCGGCAGTCGCGGATGCGGCCGTCCCAGAGACCTTTGAGGCGGAGCAGCTGGACGACGACGCCCGCCTGTAGACGTGCCGGTGCTCAGGGGTCATATAGGACCTCTATCCACCGGCACGTCCGGCGCGGTCGCGGAGGCTTTCGCCCCGATTTGGGAAAAGGGCCTGGCGGGCATGGGCCCAGTAGATGCGCGCTGGCTGGTTGGGGAGGATGGTGGCCGCTAGGGCGCGGATGGCGTATGACCAAGCGGTAAGGACGCGGACCGCGAGAGCCGCCGCCCGCCCATGGTGCTTTCGCATGTACCTGTCTCGGTTGCGGTGGAATTCGACGATGCGGGGCAGGCCGGCGGCGAGGTCGGTGGAGAGCTGGTCGTGGTGGACCGCCTCAGCCGCGGGCACGTAGAGGGTGCGCCAGCCCCCGTCGGCGAGGCGCTTGCAGAAGTCGCACTCGTCGTAGTAGACGAAGAAAGCTGGGTCGAGGTAGCCGACCTCCGCGGCTGCCTCCCGCCGCACCATCAACGCGCTCGACTGCGCCCAGTCGACCGCGCGGATGTCGCGCCCCTTGCTCTGCACGGTGAGCAGCCGGTGGAGGAGGAGGACACCGGCAAGCGCCGTCCCCACGCCAGGAAAGCGCCAGGCGCAGGCGACGGGAGCACCCGCGGAGTCGAGCAGCCGGCCCCCTGCGGCGCCGGCGCGGGAGTCCGCGTCAAGAGCCGCCATCAGCGCTTCCGCCGCGCCCGCTCGCAACTCGGAGTCCTCGTTGAGCAGCAGGCAGTAGCGGCCCTTCGCCTCGCGCAGCAGGGTCGAGTCGTTCTCGGCCTTGCCGGCCCGGCGGTCGAGGGCGATGAGGCGGGTATCGCCTCCGAGCGCTCGCACCGCCTCGGCCGAGCCGTCCTCGGAGGCGTTGTCGAGGACGAGGATCTCGCGCTCGATGCCCGCCGGATGGGTGCGCTCGATCGCGCCCAGGCAGGCGAGCAGGAACTCGCGGCCATTCGTGTTCACGACGCAGTAGGAGAGCGCGGGGGACACCCCCGCCACCATAATCGCCCGCTATGCAGGACAAGATCCGCGTCCAGCTGGTCGATCCCTCGGCCTTCACGCCTCCCTACGACCGCGCTCTCGCCGCGGCGCTCGCGCGTGGCGGCGCCGAGGTCGAGCTCTTGACCAGCCACTTTCTCTACGGGCCGGTCCCGGAGGCGGAGGGCTACCGGGTGCGGGAGTGCTTCTATCGCCGCAGCGCCGGCCGCGGTCTCGACGCCCCCGCCCGCCGCGTCTTCAAGCTGGCCGAGCACCTTCCCGACATGCTGCGCTTCCGCCGCCAGGCCGACGCCGACGTCCTCCACTTCCAGTGGCTCACCGCGCCGGCACTCGACACGATGCTGCTGCCGCCGCGCCGTCCCAGGCTGATGACGGCACACTACGTGCTGCCGCCCAAGCCGAGCCGCCGTCAGCTGGCCAACGCCCGCCGTACTTTCGCCGCGATGGACGCCGTCATTGCCCACTCCGAGCACGGCGCGCGGCGGCTGCGCGGGCAGGTCGGGCTCGACCCGGCCCGGATCCGCGTGATCCACCACGGCGCCTTCGATTACCTGACGCAGCTGCCGCAGGAGAGGCCGCTGGCGCCCGAGCTGGAGGGGGCGGAGGGCCCGGTGATTCTCTTCTTCGGCCTGCTGCGCCCCTACAAGGGCGTCGACACCCTGCTCGAGGCCTTCGGCGAAATCGGGGGCGCCGAGCTCTGGGTCGTCGGCAACCCGCGAATGGACGTCGAGCCGCTGCGCCGCCTCGCCGCCAGAGCGCCGGGGCGCGTCCGCTTCCTCACCCGCTTCGTCGAGGACACCGAGATTCCGGCGCTGATGCGCCGCGCCGACGTCGTCGCCCTGCCCTACCGCGACGTCGAGCATTCCGGCGTCCTCTACGCCGCCCTTGCCTTCGGCAAGCCGCTGGTGCTGAGCGCCGTCGGTGGCTTTCCCGAGGTGGCGGAGCAGGGCGCTGCCCGCCTTGTGCCACCGGAGGACCCGACGGCGCTCGCCGCGGTTCTGAGCGAGCTGGTCGGAAGCGAGAGAGCGCGAGCCGAGCTGGGCACGGCTGCAGCCGCCGCTGCCACCGGCTCCTACTCCTGGGACGAGGCGGCGCGGCAGACGCTCGCGCTCTACGCAGAGCTGCTGGAGGAACGGCGATGATCGTCGTCGCGCTCGCCTTCTGGATCGGCGTCGCCCTGATCCTCTACACCCACCTCGGCTACCCGCTCGCCCTCGGGGGGCTGCTGGCGTTGCGCCGCCGCCCGACCCTGAATCCGGGCACCTGGGAGGAGCTGCCGCGGGTCTCGCTGATCGTCGCCGCCTTCGACGAGGAGGAGGTGATCGCGGCCAAGGTCGCCAACGCCCTCGCCCTCGACTATCCGCGCGATCGACTCGAGCTGATCGTCGCCTCCGACGGCTCCGCCGATGCCACGGTCGAGCGTGCGCGAGCCGCAGGGGCCGACCTCGTCCTCGATCTACCCCGTGGCGGCAAGGTCGCCGCCCAGAACGCCGGCGCTGACATTGCCGCCGGCGATATCCTCGCCTTCTCCGACGCCAACAGCATCTGGTCGCCGGACGCCCTCCGCCACCTGATCGAGCCCTTCGCGGACCCCGGGGTGGGCTACGCATGCGGCCAAGTGCGCTTCCTCGATTCCGCCGGCGACAACGTCGAGGGTTCCTACTGGCGCTACGAGATGGCGCTGCGCGAGCTCGAGTCCGCTCTGGCAGGGGTGACGGCGGGCAACGGCGCGATCTATGCCGTGCGCCGCGACGCTTACATCCCGTTGCCGCCGGCCGGTAGTCACGATCTCTCGCTCCCGTTCCTGCTCGCCAAGCGGGGCCGCCGCTCGCTCTACGTGCCGTGGGCCGGCGCCGAGGAGAAGATGGTGCCGACGCTGGGGGGCGAGCTCGCCCGCAAGCGGCGGATGATGGTCGGGCTCTGGGACATCGTCGTCGGCGAAGGGATGCTCCGCCCCCGCGGCTACCCGCCGCTCTACGCCTTCGAGATCGCCTCGCACCGGCTGCTGCGCTACGCGACGCCGTTCCTGCACGTGATGGCGCTGGTGGCGAACGTGGCGTTGCTCGGGCAGGGCTGGGTCTATGCCGTGACGCTGATCGCTCAGCTCGCTCTGCTCGCCGCCGCGCTGCTCGGCAAGGCGCTGCCCCTGGCGCCGCTGCGGATCGCCCGCTATTACGTGCAGACCACGGCCTCGATAGCCCTCGGTCTCTGGGACCGGATGCGCCACGGTTCGCCAGGCGCCTGGGATAAGGCCGAAGGAACCCGTTGACCGTGCCGCGCGCCCTCGACGTCGTCATCGCAACCCTTGCCCTGATCGTCTTCTCGCCGGTGGTGCTGATCGCCGCGGCGGCGATCAAGCTCGGTAGCCGGGGTCCGGTGATCTACCGCCAGCGCCGGGTCGGCAAGGACGGCCGCGAGTTCGAGTTGCTGAAGCTGCGCACGATGGAGCAGGGCTCCGATCCGGTCGGCGTGGGGACGGTCGTCGCTCGTGACGATCCCCGGGTCACCGGCGCCGGCCGTTTCCTCCGCCGTACCTCGCTCGACGAGATCCCCAACTTGGTCAACGTGCTGCGCGGCGAGATGGCGATCGTCGGCCCCCGCCCGACCATCCCCGCCCAGGTGGTGGACTACACGCCGCACCAGCACCGTCGCCACGAGGTCCGCCCCGGGCTGACCGGTTGGGCCCAGGTCCAGGGCCGCGCCGGGATCCCCTGGGAGCAGCGGATCGAGCTCGACGTCGAGTACGTCGACCGCCGCAGCTTCGGCCTCGACCTGTGCATCCTCCTCAAGACCGCCTGGCTGCTCGTCACCGGCCACGGCCTCGCCCCGGATTGAGCCGCGAGTGAAGGGTTTTAGACCCTATGGGGTCATCAATCCTTCACTCAGCGCGTAGGGTTTCGGCGTGGCCGAGCAACCTGTGGTGACTCTGCGAGCGTTCAAGCCCGGCGACGCCGTGGCCGTGCACCGCTGGTTCAACAATCCGGAGGCGACCAAGAGCCTCATGGAGCAGCGCGACGGCTTCTCGCTGGAGGAGGCCGAAGGCTGGGTGGGCCGGGCGATCGACGGCCCCGACGAGGACCGCAAGTACGCGATCGTCGTCGAGGGCTACGACGAGCCAGTCGGGTTCACTGCTCTGTACGGCCTCTTCCGCCAGACGGCGCCGGAGCTGGGGGCGCTGATCGGCGACGACGTGCGCGGCAAGGGCGTCGGCCGCCGCGCCGAGGCGCTGACCATCGCCAAGGCCTTCGACGAGTTCGGCGCTCACCGTGTCTACGGGCGCATACCGGCCCGCAACGAGATCGCCAAGAAGACGGTGACGGGTCTCGGCTGGAAGCACGAGGGAACGATGCGCAGCCACCTGCGCGGTCCCGACAGCGTCGACGACTGCGAGGTCTGGGGCGTGCTGCCCGACGAGTTCCGCGCCGCCGCGGCCGACCTCTTGCCGTGAGCGACGCCCGCGCCAGTGCCGAGCTGATCGCCGACCGTGGCACGGCGGTGGAGAGCGAGGAGTTCTTCCGCTCGCGCCCTTTCCTCGACGCCGAGGGCGTGACCCACACGCTGCGGATCGAAGCAGGGGATACGGAGCTCGTCGCGCCACTGGTCGTCCGCGAGATCCCCGACGCCGACGCGCTCGACGCGATTTCCCCCTACGGCTACCCGGGAATCGTCGGCGACGCGTCGATCGACCCGGAGGCGGTCGACTTCGCGGCGACGGGGCTCGTCTCGGCGTTCATCCGCCACACGCTCGCCAAACCGCCGCTCAGCGGAGCTGCCGAGCGCAACGTCGTCCAGATCGCCGACCCCGAGCTGGCGCCGAAGAGCCGCTCCAGCGACCGTAACCAGATCAACAAGAACCGCCGCGCGGGCTATGCAGTCGAACTGGTTCCCGGCCCCGAGACGAGCGCCGCGCAGCGGGCCGGCTTCCTCTCCGCCTACGAGCAGACGATGCGCCGCGCCGCCGCCGCCGAGCGCTACTTCTTTGGTGCCCCCTACTTCGACCGCATCCTCGAATCAGACCGTGCCTGGCTTGCCCTCGCCCGTGCTCCCGCTGACGGCGGGGTCGCTGCCGCTTCCCTAACGGTGCGCAGCGATGGCTTCCTCCACTACTACCTGAGCGGCAGCGCCGACGCCCACCTGCGCGACTCGCCGATGAAGAACGTCCTCGCCGCGCTGGTCGAGCTCTCCGCCGAGCTGGGCCTGCCACTCAACCTCGGCGGCGGCCTCTCCCCCGGCGACCGGCTGGAGGAGTTCAAGCGCGGCTTCGCCAATCGCGAGCAGCCCTGGCACACCTCGGAGATCGTCTGCGACCGCGAGACCTACGACCGCCTTTCGGCTGGACGCGACACCGGCGGTTTCTTCCCCGCCAACCGCGCGCCCTAGACCGTCTAGCCCTTCGGTTCTACGGGCGTCGGGCCTTTGAGGGCGAAGGCGGTCGCGGGCTCGCCGCCGTAGCGGCCCCAGGTCGCCTTGCCGAAGTCGCGGATCGCGTCGAGCGTGATCGCGCCCTTGTACTTGGGGCAGCCGATCAGGTTGGTCCAGGTCGTCGCGGCGACCTCGTAGTCCATGTTGTCGTTGGGGAAGAGCAGCGTCCCCCCATACATCGTGTCGTAGACGCCCTTCAGCGCGAGCTGGTCTTCCTCGGGCAGTTCGGGGCTGTACTGAATCTCCATTCGGCCGTGCTCGAGCGAGTGGACGATGAAGATTTCGCCGGGCATTTCGCTGTAGGCGCCGTCCGCCTGCTGGTAGGGCGGTTCGACGTGGTTGCCCGAGGTCGGCGGGCTGGTCTTGTAGTCCGGGGTGGGAGCGGTCGGAGGGATATGGGTGTGGCCCTCGTCCTTGAGATGAAGCCGCAGCGCGCAACCAGCCTTCTTCGCCGCCAGTTTGAGGTTTGCCACTTGGACTTCCGGCGGCGCCGTCCCGGTGCGTTCGTCGGGCTTGACGCCGTTGGTCGAGCCGCTGCCCTGGTTGATGTGCGCCTCGCCACTGTCGCCGCCGCCCGAGCCGGCGATCAGCGCGACGATCCCGGCGACGACGAGGATGCCGATCAGTCCGGCAACGCCGTAGACCGCGTACAGCCGCCGCCTCTCCGCCTTGTGCTGGCCGGACTCGCGTTCCTGCCGCGCTTGGCGGAGCCGCTCCCTCTCTTCCTCCCTGCGATTAGCCACGTTGCGCGCCTTATCCTGCCACAGGAGCGGCTGTCTGCCCGTTGCCGTTTGCCGCCGGGCCGTCGCCGGCGGTTGCCCAGACCTCGTCGAGGAACTGCGCCAGCTCTGCGTTGAGGCGCCCGGGGCGGGTGCGCCACTCGAAGATCGAGTTGGCTTCGACCAGCCGTGCTTGGGGCAGCTCTTCGAGCAGCATCCCCGAGTCGCTGAAGGGATGCAGGGGGTCGCGCTGGTGACCGACGACGAGTGCCGGCCGGTCGATCAGGCGCCGCTGCTCGCGCGGCGGCGCGGTCTCGCCGAGGAGCAGCCCCTCGAGCACGGCGATGGAGGGACCGGGTCGCCGCCGCGCCCAGTCGAGGCCGATGTCGAGTATGTAGTTGGTGCGGGGGATCAGCGAGGCGAGGCGAGAGCTGAGCTCGATCGCCGGCCTGCCCAGTCGCAGGCCGAGCAGGATCGGAGCGAAGATCGCGGCGACCCCCGCCAGCGCGTTGTCGAGCACCGGCATCTCGATGAAGAGCCCTTTGACCCGCTCGGGATGACGAACGGCCAGCTCGAGCGCGACGTTGGCGCCGAGCGAAGTGCCGCCGACCACCGCCCGCTCCAGCCCGAGGTGATCGAGCAGGGCGAGGACCTGCTCGGCAAACAGCGGCATCGAGTAGAGCCGCAGGTCGTCGGGCTGGTCGGAGCGGCCGTGGCCGAGCAGGTCGACGCAGATCACCCGGTTGCCCCGCTTGGCCAGCGCCGGTCCCAGCTGCTCGAACATGCGCCGGTTCATCAGCAGGCCGTGGGCGAGGACGATCGTCCTCGCCCCCTCGCCGTACTCGTCGAAGCCGATCCGGTGTCCCTGGTAGGTCAGCGTTCCCATGGCCTCGCTGCCTTCACCGCTCCGAGCACGGCGCGCGTCGCGGGCGCCCGGTTGAGCGCGTAGAAGTGGATCCCGGGCGCGCCGGCGATCAGCAGCTCGGCGCACTGCTGCGCCGCGTAAGCGACGCCAAGCTCGAACTCGGCCTCCTCGTCACCGTCCGCCGCCGCGAATGCCGCTTCCAGGCGCGGCGGAATCGAGGCGTCGCAGAGATCGCAGATCCGCTTCGTCTGGGCGAAGCTTGCGACCGGAATCACGCCGGCGAGGATCGGCACCTCGATCCCCACCTCCCGCGCGGATTTGACGAAGTCGAAGTAGACCTGGTTGTCGAAGAAGAGCTGGGTGATGAGGAAGGACGCGCCGGCGTCGACCTTCGTCTTCAGGTAGTCGAGGTCGGTCTCCAGGTCGGGCGCCTCGGGGTGCACCTCCGGGAAGCAGGCGCCGCCGACAGCGAAGTCCCATCCGGCGCCGATGAAAGCGGTGAGCTCGGCGGCACTGCCCAGACCGCCCTCGGGCTGGACGAAGTCGGGCTGGCCGCGCGGCGGGTCTCCACGCAGGGCGAAGACGTTCTCGATCCCGGCCGCGGCGATCCGGTCGAGGGTCGTGGAGATCCCCTCGCTGCTCTCGCCGACACAGCTCAGGTGGGCCATCGTCTCCATGCCGAGGTCGTCCTTCAGCGCTCGCGTGATCTCGACCGTGCCATCGCGAGTCGAGCCCCCCGCGCCGTAGGTGACCGAGACGAAGTCCGGCTCCAGCTCACCGAGCGAGCGCGCCGTCGCATACAGCTGCTCGGTCGCCTTCTCGCTCTTCGGCGGGAAGAACTCGATCGAGAAGAGTGGCCGCTTCGAAGCGAGGATCTGGTCGATGCGCATCCGCGCAGGGTAACTGCGACTCGATTTCGGCGGACTTTGCGGGATCGTTCCCCGGCCACCCCTAGACGCCGCCAGGGCGGCGGGATAAGTTGATCCTGCGACTGGGAAAGACAGGCCCCGCGGAAGCCAGCGGGACACCGTCTTGAAGGTGGCGCAAAGAGCTTCTAGCGCGAAGGCTACGTGCGGCAGGCTTTGGGCGCCATCCCCGGTCGTTTTTTCGTGCCGTCCTCCAATCGGCGTCCGAACGCGTCTCTAGCTTGGGCGGCGGTCATCGAGTGCCTGCCCTCCTTGGCCGCGCGTACCGGGGCGCAGTTGGGAGTCGGGCGTCGTTTGGTTATCCCGTGAGTCATCCAGCGACTAGCCCGCCCACTCCCTACCCTCTGCCTTCATGAGCGACGAGTTGCGCTACGAGCGGATCGGGGCCGCCGCCGTCCTGACCATCGACCGCCCCGCGCGGCGCAATGCGATCGACGCCGCCGCCGCGGAGTCCTTCCGCCAGGGGTTGGTGGACTTCGAGGCCGACAATGGGGCCCGCGTCCTTGTCCTCACCGGCGCCGGCGGGCAGGCCTTCTGCGCCGGCGCCGATCTGAAGGCGATGGACCTCGACGTCGACCATCCGGACGGGCCGATGGGTCCCACCCGCCTGACCCCGGCCAAGCCGGCGATCGCCGCGGTCGACGGCTGGTGCCTGGCCGGCGGGGTCGAGCTGGCGCTCTGGTGCGACCTGCGGATCGCGACGCCCCAATCCACCTTCGGGCTCTTCGAGCGCCGCTGGGGCGTGCCACTGGTCGACGGCGGCACCCAGCGCCTCCCGCGCGTGGTCGGCATGGGAAGAGCCCTGGAGCTGATCCTCACCGGCCGCCCGGTCGAGGCTGAGGAGGCCCACCGGATCGGCCTGGTCAACGAGATCGTCGAGCCGGGCAAGCACCTGGACCGCGCCTTGGAGCTGGCCGAGAAGATCGCCAGCTTCCCGCAAGAGACCATGCTTGCCGACCGCCAAGCAGCAATAGAAGGCTTCGGCCAACCCCTAAATGGCGGTATCGCTCTAGAGCACAAGCTAGGCCGCGAGACGCTCCACATAGCCGTCGAGGGTGCGTCGCGCTTCGCTTCCGGTCAAGGCCGTCACGGCGAGGGCGTCTAGCTCTCGCGTGTAACGCGGCGCATCTCGTCTTCGGCCGCTTCCGGCCCCAGATAAGGCATCAGCACGGCAAAGACCAGATCCGGCAGGATCCGCTTCAGCTCCGGGCCGCGGCCGGCACGGACCTCGTCGAAGATCATCGAGGTGGCGCCGCCGATCGCGAAGCGCGCCGTGTCGGCGGGCAGCTCCTCCCCCTGCCCCGAGTAGGTGCGCCCCTGCTCCAGGAAAGGGGTGAAGCGGGTCAGCATCGCGCGGTAGCGCTCGCGGGCGTCGTCGCCCGCCGCGGTCACCTCGACCATCGCCATCCGCGCGATGTCGGCCTCCATCGCCAGCAGCTCGACCAAGGCACCGAGCCCGGCCGCGATCTGCTCCGGCCAGGGCTCGTCGGCGGCCGCCTCGAAGGCCGCCGTGACGTGGGCCACGAGCACGTCGAAGACCGCGTCGTAGGCCTCGAGGAAGCAGGCCTCCTTGCTCTCGAACATCTCGTCGAAGGCGTCCTGCGAGACGCCGGCGAACTCGATCACGTCGGCTACAGTCGTCGCCTCGTAGCCTTTCGCAGCGGCCATCTTCACCATTGCCTCGAGCAGGCGCTCGCGCTCGGAGCGAACCTCGTAAGCGCGGGGCAGTCCTTCGCGGCCGGGGGGGCGCTGTGGATTCGAAGTAGATGGCGAATCCATCCAACCCAATGTAGGGCAGGACCCGCGACCTGTCCAACGCCGCGGAGCTAGGCGCGCGCTGCCTGCATCTCGGCGCTCGCGGCGTCGGCGCCGAAGTAGGGCAGCACGGCGAAGTACATGAACTCCGGCAGCAGAGCGCGGAAACCGTCGGTTGCCCCGGTGGAGAGCCGCGAATGGACGATCGCGTGGATGCCCGCAACGATCCCCTCCGGAGCGATCTGGGGGGGCTCCTCCGACTCCTCCGAATCGTCCCGTGCCAAATCGATGAAATCGGCCGCCCTTTTCATCGCTTCGGCCCGTCTTGCCAGGGCCTCGGGACCCGCTGCGTGGACCCCGACGATCACCCCACGGCCGAAATCGGGCTCGGCGTCGAGCTCATCGAGCAGTGCGCCGAGGCCGGCCCGCAGCTTGCCACGCCACGATTCCTCGCTCGCCGCGGCTCGCACCACCAGCGCTTCGAAACGCGCGATTCCCATCTCGAGCGCCGCCAGGTAGCAGCCGTCCTTGTCGGCGAAGTTGTCGTAGAACGCCTGCCGGTAGAGGCCGGTTCTGTCCAGAACCGTGCGTACCGAGGTGGCGTCGTAGCCCTCAGCCCCGACCGCCTCGAGCATTCCCTCGAGAATCTTTTCGCGCTTGGGAGAATTCACAAGCTCGAGCTTGGGAGAGTGGGGAAGTGATTCCACTGCCCTGATGCTGCCGGTCCCCTCAGCCCCTGCCTGGACGTTGGTTGCGGCCTGCTTCCCCATCGCTACCCCTTCCTCGTGATCTAGGGAACAGGTTGTCTGGACTCCGGTACTGTAGCGGTATATCGCCAATTCGTCCAGCTTGAATCTCGATGGCCCCGGAGTAGCCTGGCTTGCGTGGCTGAACGTGTACCTCAGGCAACCAGGATGCCCCCCGGAAGGCATCCACTGCCTCGTGAGTTCATCACCCAACACCAGCGCGCCCGTATCATCGCCGCCCTCGCCGAGGAGACGGTAGAGAAGGGTTACCGGGCGGTCACTGTCGCGGATATCGTGCGGCGCGCGGGCATCGCCCGCAACACTTTTTACGAGAATTTCTCCTCCAAGGAAGACTGCTTTCTTGCCGCCTCGGAGTTCGCCGTCAAAGAGGCGCTGCGCCGCGTCGTCGACGCCGCCAGCAGGGTCGACAGCTGGCCCGCCCGGGTCAACTCCGGCCTCGCCGCCTTCCTTCACTACGTGGCCACCGAGCCGGCGCTGGCCCGGACCTGCATCGTCGAGGCCCTCTCCGCCGGCCCGGCCGCGGTCGAGCGCTACGAACGCTCGATCCAGGCCTTCGTGCCGCTCTTCCGCATGGGCCGCAAGGTCGCGCCGAATGGCGAGGATCTGCCGGGGACACTCGAGGAGACGATCGTCGGCGGGGTCTTCTGGATCATCTACCAGCGGATCGTGATGGGGCAGGTGGAGGAGATCGAGCAGCTCCTCCCCGAGTTGGTGGAGTTCTCGCTCACCCCGTACGTCGGCGCCGAGGCCGCGAAGCGCACGGCAGCCGAACAGCCGGCCAAAGCGACCGGCTGAGCCAGGGCAGGGATCGGGGGTCCCATGCGCTAGTGCTCGACACCGAGACCCGCGAGGAGACCGGCAGCTCCGAGCGTGCCGAGATCGTCGCGGCGCTGATCGAGATCGCCGCCGAGCGAGGCTACGGCGAAACGACGATCGAGTTGATCCTCGAGCGCGCCGGGCTCGACCGCCCCGCCTTCGACCGCCACTTCCGCGGCAAGTACGACTGCTTCCTCTCCGCCTGGCAGGACCAGAACGAGGAGTGCCTGGGGACGATGGTGAGGGCGTATGAAAGCTGTGAGGAGTGGCCCGACCGTCTGCGCGCGGTCGCCTACGAGGTGATCGCCGGCCTCAGCAACGACCCCAGCCGCGCTTCCTTCGGAGTCGAGGTGCTGGCCGCCGGCGACGCAGCCCGCGCCCGCCGCGACATGACGATGCGGGTGATCGCCTCGCTGATCGACGCCGGCCGCCAGGAGATGGACGATCCCGACTCCGTCCCTCACACCACAGCCGAGGCGCTGGCAGGCTCGGCCTACGGCCAGATCTACTCGCGGGTGGTCCGCGGGGCGGTCGAGGAGCTGCCCGAGCTGGTCCCCCAGCTGATGTCGGCGGCGGTGATGCCGTATTTGGGTATCGAGGCGGCTATGGCCGAGCTGAGCCGCGACTCTGGCCTGCCGGAGGGATATGCTCGCGGTGTGGCACGTAAACGCGCCGACAAATCGGAGAAGGCGCCAGCTGACGGTGCGGAGGACTATCCGCCCGAGTTGGCACGCCTGCCGCCGGGCCGCCACGGGCTGCCCCGCGAGTTCGTCACTCATAACCAGCGAGAGCGCCTGATCGCCGGAATCGCCGAGGCGATCGCCGAGCACGGCTACTCGGGCACTACGATCGCCCACATCACCCGCGCCGCCGCAGTCTCCCGCCGCACCTTCTACGAGCACTTCTCGAGCAAGGACGAGTGCTTCGTCGCCGCTTACGACACGGTGATGAAGGAGCTGCGCGAGCGCGTCTCCGCCGCTTTCGACGAGAGCGAGGAGTGGCCGCAGGCGATCAAGGCCGGGATCGACGCGATGCTGCAGTTCCTCGCCGCCGAGCCGAACCTGGCCCGCCTCTGCATGGTCGAGGCGCTGGTCGCCGGCCCGGCCGTGGTCGAGCGCTACGACGCGGCGATCCAGAGCTTCGTCCCCTACTTCCAGGAGGGCCGCGAGGGCCGCCCGCCGGAGGTTCTCTCTCGCCTCTCGCCGACCACCGAGGAAGCGCTCGTCGGCGGCATGGTCTCGCTGATCTCGCGCCGCATCATCGCCGGCAAGACCGAAGAGTTGGAGGAACTGCTCCCCGACCTGGTCGAGTTCACCCTGACTCCGTACCTCGGCAGCGCCGAGGCCGCGGAGATCGCCAAGAGCTGAGCTCTCAGGCCTCTGGCAGGTTCTCCAGGTCGGCTTTGTCTTGGGTCCTTCCTTGCGCCTCCTTCATCTCGCGCAGGCGAGCGAGAGAGCACACTCGTACCGGGACGCCTAGCAACTCGCTTTCAACCGCATCTTGGTCGAGCTGGGCGTATGCCGGCACACCCCTGGCACGCTGAACGACGTCCAACCCGCCGAATCTGGTGTCGGCGGTTACGTTGCCGCCGCGCCGAACCACACGGGCGTCGGTGGTCGGGTCGAACCTTCTGCCTTTGACGGTTGGCAGCGTTGACCCCAGTTCGTCTAGGGCCGTCGTGAGCCTGTCCAGATTTTCCGGATCGGGATCGGGGACGAGATCGAGATCCTCGGTTCCACGAACGTATCCATGGGCGGCCACTGCTACGCCGCCGATCACGACGAAGCGGACGTCCTTCTCATGCAGCAACTCGAGTAGAGCTCGGAGATCGAACTCCGTCAATGTGCTGCGGCCGAGCCCTTGATAGCGCTCATCTGCTTGCAGAGCTCATGCAGCCGCGTGAGTCGCTCGCTCATAAGGGCGCCGCGGCTCTCTTTCAGACGCGCAGCATGCGCGGCCTTCAGGTTGCCGATGTCGTTCGCTTGCGTCGGTGCGGCCATGCTTCAAGTCTAGCCCGGCTGTGCGGCGCGAATCTCGCCGTCGAGCGCCTGTGCTTCGGCGCGAGCCGCCTCGGCGAAGTCCTCGCCGGAGGAGGCGTAGATGATCGAGCGCGAGGCGGCGATCAGGAAGGCTTCGCTGCCGGCGTCGCGGTTGGCGGCCACGACCGCGGCCACGTCGCCGCCCTGGGCGCCGACGCCGGGGGTCAGGATCGGCATCTGGGCCGGGATGTCCTCGCGCACCGCCCGCATCTCCTCGGGGTAGGTGGCGCCGACGACGAGGCCGCAGTTGCCCGCCGCGTTCCAGTTGCCGGCGACGGCGCGGGCGACGTGGCGGTAGAGCGGCGCCCCGTCCGCGACCAGGTCCTGGAGCTCGCCCGCGCCGGGGTTGGAGGTGCGGGCGAGGACGAAGACGAGCTTCTCGCTGCGCTCGAGGAACGGCGAGAGTGCCTCGCCGCCGAGGTAGGGGTGGACGGTGATCGCGTCGGCGCCGAGCTGGTCGAATGCGGCGGTCACGTAGCCGGCGTTGGTCGAGCCGATGTCGGCCCGCTTGGCGTCGAGGATCACCGCCGCGTTGGGAGCGCTGGCTCGGATCGCGGCGATCGTCTCCTCCAGGGCGCGGAAGCCTTCGCCGCCGAGCGCCTCGTAGAAGGCGGAGTTGGGCTTGTAGGCGCAGGCCAGGTCGGCGGTCGCCTCGACGATCCGCCGGTTGAACTCGATCACCCGCGCAGCGGGCGACGCTCCCGCCGCCACCGACTCCGGAATCCGGCTGGTGTCGGTGTCCAGCCCGACCACCAGATGGCGCCCCGTGGCAAAGTGCGCCGCCAGCAACTCAGCGCAGGAATCGATCCGTTCCATTGACCGCAGCGTATCCAGCTCGAGATCGACCAGCAGTCTGGGAAACCACCATAAACTGGCTGTAAATCGGCCAGGAAATGGTTAAAATGCAAAAATGCTTGAACGACACCTGGCGATCGCCTTGCGCCAGTCCCTTCGCGACACGCCTGTGACGATGCTGGTCGGCCCTCGTCAGAGTGGCAAGAGCACGTTGGTGCAGGCTCTCACGGACGAGCTAGGGGACGCACGCTATGTGAGCCTGGACCGTGGCTTGAACCTCACTGCGGCCCGCGACGATCCGGCTGGTTTCGTTGCCGATCCAGATCGGACCCTGGTCATCGACGAGGTGCAGCGCGCCCCCGATCTTCTGCTCGAGATCAAGGCAAGCGTCGACGCTGACCGCCGGCCGGGCCGCTTTGTCCTGACCGGATCCGCCGATGTTCTCGCTCTGCCTCGTATTGCCGACACCCTTGCCGGCCGTATGGAGGTGCTGCGACTCTGGCCGCTCTCTCAGGGCGAGATCGATGGTCGACGAGAGGGCTTTCTCGATGCCTTGCTCGCCGGCGAACCCGAGTCTCTCGCCAATATGGCCGACTCGCTCGAGCGCCAAGACCTGCTGGGCCGAATCGAAGCCGGGGGTTATCCGGAGGCCTTGACTCGTGCCGGTGCTCGCCGAGCTCGCTGGTTCGACAGCTATTTGGACACGATGCTGCAGCGCGAGGTGCGTGACATCGCGAATGTCTCTGGCCTGACTGATTTGCCGCGCCTCATGCTTCTGCTGGCCAGCCGTGTTACCGGATTGCTCAACTACGCTGGCATCTCGCGGGATCTCGGTATGCCGCAGACGACCTTGAAGCGGTACTTGGCTCTTCTCGAGACCGCATTTCTCGTCGAGACTGTCCCAGCTTGGTTCCGGAACATCGGCAAACGGCTGGTCAAGTCGCCGAAGCTGATCCTCACGGATGCGGGCCTTTTGGCGCATATGCTTGGAGGGAAGACTGCTCTTGAGCGTTCCTTCGGAGCCGTGCTGGAGAACTTCGTGCTGATGGAGCTTGTGAAGCAGGCGAGCGTCAGCGACGCCCGGCCGGCCATTTGTCACTACCGGACGTCTGAGGGGCTCGAGGTCGACGCGATCATCGAGCCACGTGGTGGGCCGGTTTGTGCTGTTGAGGTGAAGGCAGCCGCGACTCTCGCCTCGCGGGATTTTCGTGGATTGAAGAGCTTGGCTGCGTCGCTTGGAGACGAATTCGGCGCAGGGGTGATCCTGTACACCGGCTCTGAGACGGCGCGGATCGCACCAAAGATCTGGGCCCTTCCGCTCACGGCCCTGTGGGCAGGAGAGGCGGTTGGGCGAACGAGCTCGCTGAGCGAGTTGCTGCGCGGGATGCCAGATGCCGGGGACGATCGCGATTTCGAGCGGCTTCAAGATCGCGGCCGCTCGGTTTGAATTCTGAGCAGCCCTACTCCTCGCCGAAGAGCTGCAGGAAGGCGAGGTGGGTGAGGTCGTTCAGCTGCAGCTGAACGCTGTCGGCGCGGCCCGCGGCGAGGTCGAGGCAGAGCGATTCCTCGATCGCGCCGGCGACGAAGGCGGAGGTCATACGGGTGGCGCCGGTGCGGGCGCCGGGCTCGTCGCGGGCGGTGTCGAGTGCCGTGGTAAGGCGATCGACCACTTCCTGGTGCACTACCCAAGAGCTGCCGCGTGCCGCCCTTACCTCCAGCAGCAATGCTTTCGCCATCAGCGGCTGCTCGGCGACGGTGCGCAGCAGCTCGGCCAGTGCGGCGCGGAAGCCCTCGCGCCAGCCGGGCGCGGCTTCACAGGCCTCGAGGATTTGTGTGCCGAAACGATCGGCCGCCTCTTCGTAGGCGCGGGCAAAGCAGGCCTCCTTGCTGCCGAAGCGGCGGTGGAAGCGGTCCTGGGTGATCCGAGCCCGCTCGGCCACCTCGCGCACCGTGGCCTGCGCGTAGCCCTTCTCGCCGACCGTCAACAGCATCGCTTCGAGCACGTCCTCGTCGCCGCTATGGTCGGGCCCGACATCCTCCCAAGAGCGAACGGCGCGAAGTGGCCCCGGTGCTTCCATTCAGGACACCATAGCTTATGTTTGGGAACTTTCCCAACCCTATGTACCTGTTTCGTACCAATGGGAACTAGCGCTATCCTGAGCCTTGTGCGAGCCCTGCCCGGAAAGGAGAACCGGCAGCCTCCCGGCCCCGAGCCGGTCAATCGCGATGCGGCCGCCGCCGATCAGCGCCGCCGCATCCTCGAGGCGACCGCCGAGCTGATCGCCGAGCAGGGCTACCAGGAGACGACGATGGAGGAGATCGTCCGCAATGCCAAGGTCGGCTACGCGACCTTCTACAAGCACTACCCCGACAAGGAGGCCGCCTTCCTGGCGCTGCTCGACGCGGCGACGGATCGCACCGTGGGCCGGGTCGAAGACGCCTACAAGCGCGAAGAAGGCCCCTGGACCGACCGGGTCGGCGCCGCGCTCGGCGCCCTCTTCGAAGACGTCGCCGCGCACCCCGCCGCCGCCCGCGCCGTCCTGGTCGAGGCGGTCGCCGCGAGCCCCGAGGCGGCGGCCAAGCACGAGGCGGCGCTGAAACGGCTGGCGCCGCTGCTGCGACCGGGGCGTGAGCTCAACCCGCGCCAGGCCGAGTTGCCGGAGAGCCTCGAGGAGACTCTGGCCGGGGGGATCGTCTGGGTGCTCGGCCAGCGGCTGATCGCGGGCGAAGCCGACAAGCTGCGCGGCCTCCTGCCCGAGACCCTCGAGTTCGTCCTCCGGCCCTACGTGGGCGAGGACGAGGCGGCGCGGGAGGCCGGCGAGGTCGCCGACGCGATCTCCGCCTAGCGGCCCTTCGGATCGATGCCCGCCGAAGAGCTCGGCCCCCTGCCGGCGGGCCGCCATGGCTTCAGCCGTGAGCAGGTCGCCCACCATCAGCGCGAGCGACTGATCGCCGGCCTCGCCGAAGCGGTAGCCGAGGAGGGCTACGCGGCGGTCACGTTGACCGACATCGTCAAGGGGGCGAAGGTCTCCCGTCGCGTCTTCTACGCCAACTTCGAGAGCAAGGAGCAGTGCTTCCTCGCCGCCTTCGAGGTGGTAGTCGACCATCTGCGCGAGCTGATCGTCGAGGCGGTCGAGGGAATCGAAGGCTGGCCGCGCCAGGCGATCGCCGCGACCCGCGCGGTGTTGAGCTTCCTCGCTTCCGAGCCCGACCTGGCCCGCCTCTGCCTGGTCGAATCGCGTGCCGCGGGGCCCGCGGTCACGGCGCGCTTCAACGAGGCGGTGGGGGAGATGGCGCCGTTGCTGCGAAAGGGTCGAGCCGAGCGCCCTGAGGGCGAGCGCCTCCCCGGCTCGACCGAGGACTCGACGATCGGCTCACTCGTCTCCCTTACGCACCGCAAGGTCGCCGCGAGCGAAGCGGAGCAATTAGAGGATCTCCTCCCCGACTGCGCCGAGCTGGTCCTCCTGCCTTACCTGGGTTCCGCCGAGGCGGCACGCCTCGCCCGCAGAGTAGCGTAGCCCGGCCGGGATGACGGCCACAGTCGTTTGGTACCCCCTCGTCCCTCCAGGGAACGCATCTAGGAACGCGTTTTCTCTTTTGGGAACTTTGCTTGACAACTCCGTTACGGAGTGCTTTCCTGGCCCTGTCGGCGGTACAGCTAGCACCTTCTAGGAACTGACTGCAACCAACCGGCGAAACAGGGAAATACAGACCGAGCTCGCCGCAAGGGGTCGCAAGGGAAGCGACCGGCAGAGGGGCTCACGGGACAAGGAGAGAGATTTGATGTTCTCGCCACTACGTAACGGCGCAGGCAAGCGCCTCCGCGAACCTTTCGGCAAAGCCGGCCTGACGGTTGCAGTCATCGCTCTCGTCTTCGCGATGCTCGGCGGCGCCTACGCCGCCACCGACAACGGCGGTAAGGCAACCGCTTCCGCCAAGGCCAAGAAGGGCCCGCGCGGGCCTAAGGGTCCGAAGGGGGATACCGGGCCAGCGGGTCCTGCTGGTCAAGCCGGAGCGCAGGGCCCCGCCGGCGCCAAGGGGGACAAGGGCGATGGCGGCAGTGCCGGCGCCAACGGCAAAAGCGCGGAAACCGCCGCGTTCGCCGGCGCCCTACACGGCTGCACCGCCGGTGGAGTCGAAGTCAAATCGGCCAGCCCCGTCGCTTACGTCTGCAACGGCAAAAACGGCACCAACGGCCAGACCGGCTTCACCGCAACGCTGCCCCTCGGCGAAACCGAGACCGGTGCCTGGGCTATGGGTCCGGAGCCGACGGAAGTGGGGAGTGCGCGTAGCCCAATCTCATTCACCATCCCACTCCCCGCCGCGCTGAGTGCCGAAGGCTGCACCACCAATCCTCCGCCGGCCACCTGCAAAGTCCACTACATCAACGCCTCCGGCGAAGAAGATCTGAACAGCTTCAACGCGGAAACGGTACTCGACCCGGCCCACTGCAACGGCAATGCCCTTGTCCCTACCGCGGACCCCGGCCATCTCTGTATCTACGCCGGTTCGCAATTCAACGTCAACATGAGTAACGAAACTATTTTCCAGCTAGATGGACAGAGTTCCGGAGCATCTACCACCGGCGCCGTCATGCAGCTCTTCGTCGTTGATTTCACCGAACCGGGCGCGGGTGGGTTGGGTTCCTGGGCGGTGACCGCCGAAGAAGGCTAGCCCACTCTCACCGTTTCACACCTATCCCGGACGGCGCGCCAGCGCCGTCCGGGCAAGCCCGGGGAGACTTACCAATGAGCCAATCAGCCATCGCGCAGCGACACCACTTCGACCGCACATCGTCACCCGGTCGGCGAGCACACCTCCTCGCCATCGCCCTGCTTGGCCTCATTGCCATCGCCACCCTCACCCCCCCCCGCGCCGCCGCGTTCAGCGACCGCGAAGAGCTGACCAGCTTCGGCAGCGAGGGCTCCGGTGCCGGCCAGTTCCGCGAACCAAGGCAAATCGCCACGGACCCCACCACGGGGCACGTTTTCATCGCCGACAACAACAACCGGATCAACGAGTTCACCCCCTGGGGCACCTTCGTCAAGGCCTTCGGCTGGGACGTCGCCCCCGGAGCGGTCAACGAGCAGCAGGAAGTAAGGGTGAGGGCAGCAGAAGGTCAGTTCAAGCTCAGCTTCGGCGCCTCGACCACCGCGGATCTCGCCTTCGACGCACCGGGCTCTGAAAGCGAAGGACCGGAAAGCGTCGAAGCCGCCCTGAACGCCCTGGCCTCGATCGGCGGGGCGGGAGGCGAAGTCAGCGTCGAAGCGGTCGTCCCCGGCGCCCCCGACGGCAGAACCCCCTACGTCTACGTGATCGCCTTCAAGGGCTCCCTGGCGGCGACGAACGTCGCGGCGATCACCGCTGTCAACGGCACGACGCCGCTGAGCGGCGGGGATCCCTCGACCAGCTTGGACGTGCGGACCCGCGCCGATGGAACTGTAGGCGGCACTGGCCTTGAGTCCTGCACCGAGGAATCGGGTTGCAAAGCGGCGCTCTCGGGCTCCGGGCCGGGGGAGTTCGACAGCGGAAGCTTAGGGATCGGGGTGGACAGCGCCGGCAACATTTACGTAAAGGAAATTAACAACCTCAGGGTGCAGAAGTTCGACTCAGCCGGTCGTTTCGTCCTCATGTTCGGCGGCGAAGTCGACAAGACAACCCACGAAAACCTCTGCACCGCCACCTCGGGTCACGAATGCGGTGGAGGCATCCCCGGCACGACAGCGGGCGAGTTCAGCTCCGGTTTCAGCCAGGGCCTCGCCCTCGGCCCCGGCGGCCAACTCTTCGCCGTCGACAAGGACCGCATTCAGCGCTTCAACCTGCAGGGAGAATTCCAAGCCGCGATCCCGGTCCCGGGTGAGACTGTCGAGTTTCTCGCCTTCGATCCGGTGAGCGAAGACCTCTACGCGACCTATAGCTATTCAGGAAGCACGGGTGTCCACAAGCTCGACTCCATCACCGGCGCAGAGCTCGGCAAACTCGAAGGCCAGAACTTCGTTGCCACCGATCCCGCCGGCAACGTCTACGCGTGGAACTGGCCAAACGTCCTCCAGTACGACGCCGCCGGCAAACCGTTGGCGCCCCCGATCTGCTGCGCGGCCTCGCCGCGCCCCGATGACCCCAATCTACTCTTCAATCTAAACGGCTTCGGCACCAACACGGTAGGCGACTTCTACGTCCCCTATGGTGCCTCCCCCGTCGCCAGCTTCATCCGCCTCCTCGGCCCCGGGCCGGTGAGCTTCGAAGCGCCGCCCAAGGTGCCGCCGGAGATCGTCGCCCAGTTCGCCACCTCGGTCGATCGCACCGGCGCCGTGCTGAGTGCCGAAATCAATCCCCATTTCTGGAATAACACTCACTTCTACCTGCAGTACGGCACCGGCAAATGCTCTGAAGGAGGGTGTGTCTCCGAGAAGCCCCTGCCACCTGGGGCGCTCCTCACCACCAAACCATTCTCCGGCGCGCTGAAGAGCTCCGGGGTCTTCCTCGAAGGCCTCGAGCCGGGAACCACCTACCACTACCGCTTCGTCGCCGAAAGCTCGGGCGGTGGGCCGGTGCGCGGGGTTGGCGGCAAAGTCGGAGTCGACGGTGGGGAAAGCACCTTCACCACCTATCCCGCCTCTGCCCTCGATAAGACCGACTGTCCCAACCAGGCCTTCCGCACCGGCTTCTCGGCGCCGCTTCCCGACTGCCGAGCCTACGAGATGGTCAGTCCGATCGACAAAAACAACGGCGACATCAGAGCACTGGTCACGTTCCCTGGAGAACCCACCGATCTCGAGCAGAGCTCCCTCGACGGCAACAAGTTCACCTACTCCTCCTACCGTGCTTTCGCCGGCGCCAAGGCCGGCGCCTATACCAGCCAGTACATCGCCAAGCGCGAGCAGGGCGTCGGCTGGGCAACCGAACCGATTGCTCCGCCTCAAAGTCACGGGGCCGCCTACTCAGCCAACATCAGCGCGGCCCTCACCGCCACCTACAGGGCCTTCTCCGACGACCTTTGCAATAGCTGGTTGATCGCAGCCGCCGAACCGGTGCTTGCTCCCGGGGTCCCAGACGGCTACTACCAGCCCTACCGACGCGACAACTGCGGCCCCGGAGGCTATGAAGCGCTCGCCCCCGTCCAACCGACCGTCGACCCCGTGCGCTTCAGCGTCGAGATCCAAGGCGCTTCGGCCGACGGCAAAGTGGCGATCTTCCGGGTCAAAGACAAGCTGACCGAAGACGCTGCAGGCGGTGCCTGGCAGACCTACTACTCGCGCGGTGGGCAACTGCGGCTGGTCTGCGTCTTGCCGAACGGACTGCCGAGCGGAGGCAATTGCTCGGGCGGGACGGGCAGTCCCAACGGTCGTGAGTCGGTTTCGGAATTGAACTACCTGGCAAGCGTCACCAACGCGATCTCCTCCGACGGCGCTCGCGTCTACTGGACCGACTCGGGAAGCAAGGCGAGCGGTCTCGGCAAGGTCTACGTGCGCCTCAACCCGGGCGAGGAGCAGAGCGCGATGAGCGGCGGCGAATGCACCGAAGCCGAAAAAGCCTGCACGCTGGAGGTCTCGGAGACCGAGTCGACCAAAGCCTCTGAATTCCTCGGCGCCAGCACCGACGGAGCAAAGGCACTCTTCGAGGTACGTGAAGGCGCCCAGGCCGGCAACCTCTATCTGTTTGACCTGGCCTCAGGAGAATCGACCCTGATCGCCAAAAAAGCTGGCCATCCGCTCCAGGGCGGGCCTTTCGCCCCGGGCGTGCTCGGGGCAAGCGAGGACCTCTCCCACGTCTACTTCGTCTCCGAAGAAGCGTTGGCGGAAACCAGCGGAGCCACGGTCGGCGAGCCGAACCTCTATCTCGACCAAGACGGAGTCAAGACTTTCATCGCGACTCTCGCCAGGGACGATGTGGCGGAAGCCGGACTCTTTTCCAATACTTCCTCGCAGCCCTTTTACCACTCCGCTCGGGTCAGCCCCGATGGTAGCCGGATCGCCTTTTTCTCCACCGCGAGCCCGACCGGCTATGACAACACCGACCAGGCAAGCGGCGAAAAGGACACGGAGGTCTACCTCTATCGGACCGGCTCGCCGGGGCCGGTCTGCGTCTCCTGCAACCCGAGCGGGGCGCGGCCGCTCGGGCGATTTGTGAAGGTGAAGTCAAATGAGCAAGCTGGCCTGCCCCTGGCGGCCATGATCCCGCCGGCGCAGTTCACCCTGCACTTTCCCCGCTCGCTCTCCGAGGACGGCGAGCGCCTCTTCTTCACCAGCTATGACGCGCTCGTTCCCCGCGACACCAACGGCAAGGCCGACGTCTACCTCTGGGAGGCGGCATCGGGACCCCAGGACTGCGAGCAGCTCGGCGCCGATCTGCATGTCGCGGCCCCCGGTGGCTGCCTCAGCCTGATCACCTCGGGCCAGAGCCCCGACGACTCCCGGCTCCTCGAAGCCACCCCCGACGGCAACGACGTCTTCTTCACCACCAACGCCAGCCTCCTGCCCCAGGACCCCGGCCTGATCGATATCTACGACGCCAGGGTGAACGGCGGCCTGCCGGGGCCACCCGAGCCACCGGGACCCTGCCAGGGGGAAGCCTGCCAGTTCGTTCCACCGGCGCCCCTCGACCCGACCCCGGCCTCTGCCTCCTTCAGGGGCGTCGGCAACCCGAGCGCGAAAGCACCCCGCGGCCGCTGTGCCAAAGGCAAAGCCCGGCACAAGGGACGCTGCGTGGCCAAGCACAAGCGAGCGAAGAAGAGCGCTCGGCACAAACGAGCCGCCAACCATGACCGGAGGCAGAGCCGATGAACCGCTTCACCGCAGTCCTGGCCACCGCGTTTGTCCTGGCGCTGACGGTCGTCCCCGTGGCCCAGGCCGACTTCGGCATCCAGAACCTCGACGTCGGCTTCGAAAACGAAGATGGCTCCCCCGCCACCCAGGCCGGCTCCCACCCCTTTGCGGTGACCACCGACTTCGCCGTCAACACGATCATCCACCCCGAATTCGGCAAGGTCCCAGACGAGGAGCTGAAGACCCTGCGGGTGGCGCTGCCCGCCGGCTTTACCGGCAGCCCGCTGGCGACGCCCAAGTGCGCCACGGCGGACTTCCTCACCCAGGACGACAGTGGCCAGCTCGCCTGCCCCGACTCGACCGCGGTGGGTGCTGCCACCGCCCTGTTCGGCGACCCGGACAACGACATCGCGGGCCCCGCCTACAACCTCGTCCCGCCGCCTGGAGTGGTGGCGCGGATCGGCTTCTTCGTCTACCAGGTGCCGGTGACGATTGAAGTCGGCGTAAGCCCAGCGCCCCCCTACAATGTCGCCTCGGGCCTCGTCAACGTCTCCCAGGCGGTCGAGGTCTACGGCGGCAGCCTCACCCTCTGGGGCGACCCCGCCGACCCCGCCCACGATTCCCTTCGTGGCCACTGCCTCTCCAAGACCATCCCTCCGGAGGGGGGATATCTCTCCGATGGCATCTGTCCCACCAACACCCCGAAGATCCCCTTCCTCGTCATGCCGCGCTCCTGCACCGGCCCCCTCGAGACCGTCTTCGAAGCGATCTCCTGGCAGAGTCCCTTTGCCCCGCCGGTCGTCGGATCGGTGCTGAGCCACGACGACGCGGAACCGCCCAACCCACAGGGGGAGACCGGTTGCTCGAAACTCGGCTTCTCCCCCACGGTCGACTCCAAGGCGACCACCTCGCAGGCGGAGAGCGGATCGGGCCTCGACTTCCGCGTCGACTTCCAGGACGAAGGGCTGATGAACCCGAGCGGCCTCGCTCAGTCCGACATCAAGAAAGCCGTGGTCAGCTTGCCCGAGGGGATGACCGTCAACCCCTCGGTCGCGGAAGGGTTGGACGTCTGCCCCCCCGCCCAGCTGGATCGTGAGACGGTCCATTCGGCTCCCGGCGAAGGTTGCCCCAACGCCTCGAGGCTCGGCACCGTGCAAGTAAAGACGCCCCTGGTCGAAGAAGCGATCGACGGCTCTGTCTTCCTGGCTCAGCAGGACGACCCGGCAACCAGCACCCCAGGAGCCGAGAACCCGTTCGACTCCCTCCTGGCCTTCTACATCGTGCTCAAGAACCCGAACCTGGGAGTGATGGTCAAGCTGCCGGCGAGGATCGACCCCGATCCCCGAACCGGTCAACTCGTCACCACTTTGGACGACACTCCCCAGGTTCCCTTCTCCAGCTTTGACTTCCACTTCCGCGAAGGGGCAAGGGCGCCGCTGGTCACGCCGCCGAGCTGCGACTCGAACCCCGCGACCGCGGAGCTCGACCCCTACACCACGGTGGCCGAATTCACCCCCTGGGCCAACCCGGCCGACGTCCTCACCACCACTTCGTCCTTCAAGATCACCTCTGGAGTCGGCGGAGGGCCCTGTCCCCCGGGAGGCGTGCCCCCCTTCAAACCCCAGTTCGAAGCCGGAGCGGTCAACAACAACGCCGGCAGCTTCAGCCCCTTCAACATGCGCCTGATCCGCTCTGACGGAGAACAGGACATGACGAAGTTCTCCGCGGTCCTCCCCCCGGGCCAGCTCGGCTCGTTGGCGGGGGTCGGCAAATGCCCCGATGCAGCGGTTGACATCGCCAAGTCAAAGACCGGACGCCAAGAGCTTGCCTCGCCAAGTTGCCCAGCCAACTCGTTGATAGGCCACACCTTGGCCGGAGCGGGAGTCGGGGGAGCCCTCACCTACGTGGGCGGCCAGATCTACCTGGCCGGCCCCTACAAAGGCGCACCGCTGAGCGTGATCTCGATCACCCCGGCTGTCGCGGGTCCCTTCGACGCGGGAACCGTGGTCGTCAGGCTCGGCCTCGACCTCAACCCGAAGACCGCGGAAGTCGAAGTCGACGGCGCGGCCTCCGATCCGATCCCCCACATTTTGAAGGGCATCGTCCTGAAAGTCAGGGACCTGAGGGTCTACGTCGACAGATCCAATTTCACCCTGAACCCGACCTCATGCGATGAATCGAAGGTGAGAGCGACCCTCTTTGGCTCCTACCTCGACGTCTTCAGCCCTGCCGACGACGTCCCGGTCGACCTTGCGACCAGATACCAGGCCGCCAACTGTCTGAACCTCGGCTTCAAGCCCAAGCTCGACTTCAAGTTGAAGGGCGGCACCAAGCGGGGCGGACACCCGGGCCTGACCGCCACCTACACTCCGCGCAAGGGCGATGCGAACGTCAAAGGGCTGGTGGTGCGCCTACCGAGATCGGCATTCCTCGACCAAGGCCACATCAGGACTATCTGCACCCGCGTTCAGTTCGCGGCAGACGCCTGCCCCCAGGGAGCGCAGTACGGCTTCATCAAGGCGTTCACGCCTTTGCTGGACGAACCGCTCGAAGGTCCTGTCTACCTCAGGTCCTCAACGCACAAGCTGCCCGATCTGGTCTTCGACCTGCACGGACTCGTCGACGTCGAGGTCGCGACCAGGATCGACTCGGTCAACGGTGGGATCAGGGCGACGATCGAAGACGCGCCCGATGCGCCGCTCTCCAAAGTCGTCTTGCAGATGCAGGGCGCCAAGAAGGGCTTGATCATCAACAGCCGCAACCTCTGTGGGGCGAAGTACAGAGCGGACGTGCGGGTCGTAGGGCATAACGGCAAGGAGCTCAACGTCAATCCCGTGATGAGAGCCGATTGTGGGAAGGGCCGCAAACGCCTGCGGTAGTCGTGCCGGCGCGGCTCGCCGAGCGACTGAGGGCTCGTCACGCTGAGATCGAGGAGGCGCTGCGGGCACGGGTCTACGCGATCTCGGACCCCGGTGAGGCCGTCGACCCCGAATACACCGCCGGGCTGCGCACCGCGATCGAAGAAGCGTTGGATTACGGCCTCGCAGGAATCGAAGCGGCGGCCGAGCACCTCCCGCCGATTCCCCCGACGCTGCTGGCGCAAGCCCGCATTGCCGCTCGCAACGAAATCAATCTCGACACAGTCTTACGCCGCTATTTTGGCGGCTACGCCCTGCTGGGCGACTTCCTGATCGATGCGGCTCACGCCGAGGAGATGAGCGGACCGGTCCTGAAGCGGCTTCTGCGCACCCAGGCCACCCTCTTCGACCGCCTGATTGCCGCCGTCAGCGAGGAGTATGGACGCGAGCGCGAGACCCGGGCAAGCTCCGCCGCCGAGCGTCGCCTTGCTTGCGTGAAAAGGCTCCTGAATGGGGAATTCGTCGACCCATCCGAGTTGAACTATGACCTCGAGGCCTCGCACCTCGCGGCAATAGTCAAAGGCCCAGAGGCCATCTCGGCCCTCGACGGGCTCGCCGCCATCCTCGACCGGCGTCTCCTGGCGGTCCAAAGCGACGATGTGACCATCTGGGCATGGTTCGGCGGAAGGCACAAGCTCCAGCCCGATGAGATCGAGCGGGCCATCTCGCGCCATTGGCCCGAGCGACTCCCTCTCACGATTGGAGAGCCCGCCCAGGGATTGGCCGGCTGGCGCTTCACGCACCGGCAGGCTAGGGCGGCGCTACCGGTCGCCGCACATACCCCGAAGGCCTTCACGCGCTACGCGGACGTCGCCCTGCTCGCCTCGATGCTCCAGGACGACCTGCTTACCACCTCGCTTCGCCAGATATATCTGGCACCGCTCCTGGAGGACTGTGACAGGGGAGCGGTGCATCGCGAGAGTCTTCGTGCCTACCTCGATGCCAACTGCAACGTCTCCTCTGCCGCCGCAGCGCTGGGAGTGAACCGGCACACGGTGACCAGCCACCTGCGCATCATCGAGGAGCGCCTTGGACGCCCGCTGAATACCTGTACGGCCGAGGTCGATGCAGCTCTACGTCTCGAGGCTCTTGACTCTCCTCTCCTGCCCTATGCGTCCATTTTCTGACGCCGAGTCGACACAGTCGAGGTGGGCGCTGAAATAGACAGGCTGGCGCTCCGGTCATCCACATTGGCTGGGCGCCTATAGGCCAGCGCAGGAGAGGCTAAGAGCCTACTCGCCCGCGGCGTACTGCGCCGCCTTGAATAAGGAGAGGTAATAGTGAGATTGACGAAGCTCATGGGGCTCGCCATCGGCATGGCGATGCTCATCACTGCTGTGGCCGGAGCAACCTCCGCCTCAGCCGCCCAGTTCCGAGCGGAAGAATATCCAACGTCGCTCAAAGGAACCCAAACCAGCACCTACAAACTTAAGGCCGGAAATAACGCCAGCTTGCAGTGCTCGACAGTCAATGAGACCGCGACGCTGTCCGCCCCGGCAAGTTCGGTCACTATGACACCCGAACTGAAAGTCTGCCAATTTGCCGGCACCAATGCAACTGTCACGATCAACAGCTGCCAATACGTGCTGAACAGTACGAGTGAATCGGAATACCCTCAATATGACGAACCGCCGCCCGCGGTTCCGGCGACGTTCGCTGTCGCATGCAGTGTGCCAGGCGACGCGATCGAAATCAAAGTCCTCGGCGGCTGCATCCTCAAGGTCCCCGCGCAGACCGGTCTTCAGGCCAGCCTGACGGACTCCAAATTCACAGATAGAAGCAGCAATCGCAATATCACGCAGTCGGTCAACGCAACCGGCGTGAAGTACTCTTCGACGAGCTGCCTGGGGTTGTCGAATGGACTGCATGAAGACGGCACTTGGACCGGTTCGTCGGTTCTCACCGGTGCCAACGGCGGCTACGCGGTCGGTGTGTATCTCGCCAACCAGCAAATCGAACCTCCGCTCGTGTTCTCGACCGAAGGCTACTCCTGGAGTATCGAATCGGAATCTGCCGTGGAAATGAAGATGAACATGGGTGGGACTGGCATCGAATGCAGCGCGTTCAAAGCAAACGGCAGCTTGCCGGTCGCCAGCGATAGGCTGGGTCTCAGCGTGTCGCAGTGGACCTGCGCCCTGGGAAATCAATTCAACGTCAACATGAACGGGTGTACGCTCGAGGCTCAGGCGACCGGCAAGGGACACTCGAGCGCCTGGGGAGTGCTGAATGTGAATTGCCCGGGCGGAGCGGCGATTACGTTTAGCGCGCTGTGGGGTACGTGCAATGTGTCAATTCCGGCACAGACGAATCGCAGCGGCCTGACGTTCGAAACGATCGGCTCCGGAGCATCGCGGAAGGTCGATGTTGGCATGAATGTCACGGGACTGAAATACACCGGAAGCTCGGGGTTATCGTGGTGCCAGGGAACCCACGAAGATCTCTCGTTGACCCTGGAACACCTGAAACTCCAGAGTCCTGGTCAGGGGTTCTTCATCATCATCTAGCCCCGAGCAGCGGTAGATCAAGCAGTGAGTAGGGCCGGGGCGCCAGTTTGGCGCCCCGGCCCTTGTTCTGGGCGGGGGGCCGCCATCTTCGACCGGCCTACGCGGCTGGCCCTGCGGGCTCTCGTTCCCGGTGGGCCCACCAGCTCGCCGGGGTTGACAAGAAGCCAGCCTCGGCGAATTGCCGAAATTAGAAATCTCTTCCCTCTTTCAGGTACTAAGGGTAACCTTGTCTTGCAATGACCGAGGAAAGAGCAGTTGGGCGGCGGTTGCCGCCGGGATCTCATGGGATCCCGGTGGACGTCGTCGAGCGCAATCAGCGCGAACGGCTGGTTGCGGCGATGGCGGAGGTCTGTGCCGAGCGAGGGTATGCCGAGGCGGCGGTCTCCGCGGCGGCGAAGCGGGCCGGGGTCTCCACTCTCACCTTCTACAAGCAGTTCGCCGACAAGCGGGACTGCATGCTTGCAGCCCATCGCCAGCTCTTGGAACGGCTGTTGGAGGCGGTCGATCGGGCGCGTGAGGAAGCAGGTGATCTTGGGGCGATGCGGCGGGCCACCGTGCAAATAGCCCTCGCTCTGTTTGCCGCCGACCCCCCCTCGGCGCAGCTGCTGACGGTCGAGATCCTCGCTGCCGGTCCGGAGGGGGCAGAGCGGCACGACGCGATGGTCGAGGCGTTCGCCGAGCGATTGGACACCGACTGGATCCGCGCCGCTGGCATCCTCGCCCTGGTCGGCAAACGCGTGATCTCCGGCGAAGCAGCTCGATTGTTGGAGCTTGCGGACGAATTCAGCGCCTTGGGGGGTGAGGCAGGGGAGCCACAGACTTAAGTGGGGTATGCGCCTCGCTCCTAGTGTAAATGACCATGGTACGGTGACCATAGTCATGCCTCAGGTTCCAAAGGAAATCAGCGCCAGTCAGTTCAAGGCCCGCTGCCTACGCCTCCTCGACGAGGTCGCCGAAACCGGCGAGACCCTGATCGTCACCAAGCACGGCAAGCCGGTGGCGAGGGTTGAGCCTCCGCTGCGCGCGGATGACCTGCGCGGCAGCGTCAAGATCAACATGACCGACGAGGAGTTGATCTATTTCTCGATGGGGCCATGGGACATGGAGCAGGATTGATCCTGCTCGACACGCATGTCTTCGTCTGGCTGGCTGCCGCTCACGAGAGGCTCAGCGCGGCGGCGCTCGAGGCGGTCGACTCCGAGCCCGAGCGCGCGATTTGCCTGGTATCGGTCCAAGAGTTAGCCTACCTCGCCGTCCGTGGCCGGCTGGCTATGGATCGGCCCGTCGACAAGTGGGTCGGCGACGCGCTTGGCGTCCTCGAAGCGCGTGCTCTCCCCCCGACCGTCGCCACCTCGATCCGAGCGGGGTCGCTCGATCCGCAGGAGTTCCACGGCGACCCGATCGATCGCCTCATTTACGCGACCGCGGTCGAGCATGACGCGTTACTTGTCACCGCCGACAAACGCCTGCGCCAGTTCGATCCCGAGCGGACGGTCTGGTAGGGACGGTTTCGACACAAGGCTGATCGAGAAGATTTTGCATCTGCGCACCACTCGCGCAACGTGTTGTCTCAAGATCTGAGACCATGTATAAGATGAGAGAGAGCTGGACCGACGAGCGGCTGGACGACTTCCGCGACGAGGTCAATCAACAATTCCGTCCTCTCCTTGATGTCGGCGACCCTTGCCGGCTACGCGGCGATGATCGCTCTGGTCGTCACCCAGCTCTAGGCTGGGCGCCGACCTACGTCCCGAACTCCACCCATAGCGGGTAGTGGTCGGAGATGTGCCAGGAGGCTTTCTGGGGGTCCATGTCCGTCAGCAGGTACTTGGTCCACTCGAAGCGGCCGGCGTGGCCGGAGTCCTTTTCGAAGTCGAGGGTCAGCTTCGCCTGCTTGCCCTCGTTGAACCAGGCGATCTGGTCGTAGTAGTGCGGCTTTCCGGGCTTGTCCGAGACGGTGCGTGAGAGGCCCTGCAGCTCCTCTGGCGGTTCGAGTCCGGTCGAGCTGAGTGCTTTGAAGTTGGGGTCGTCTTTGCGGTCGATGTTGAAGTCGCCGAGGCAGATCAGGTTCTGGTTGTAGTCCTCGGCGGTCCGTTTCGCCCAGCCGCCCAGCCAGTCGGCGATTTCCTGCAGCTCGCCGGTCCTGCCGGCTGCGTCGTCGCCGAATTTGACGTGCAGGGTGACGAGGATGAAGGTCTGCCCGCCGGAGACGAAGCTGACCGCGTAGGGCGTGCGTACGAACTGTTCCTGCAGAGCTCCCTTGCCGCCCTTGCGCTCGTCTTCGGGTATCACGAGCTCGGCGGCCAGGCCGGAGGGGCGCACGCGGCGCGTGTCGAAGACGAAGGCAAGGCGCTCGTCGTTGCCGGCCGGGGGCGGGTTGACGTCAGTGAGGATCAGCCCCCATTCCGGTCCCAGCGCCTTCAGCACGTGGCGCAGCGCCCGCAGGTTCGAGCGCGCCTCCTGAACGGCGATCACGTCGAAGCGCGAGAGGACCGCGGCGATCGCCAGCGCGTCGACCAGGTTCCGTTTCGGGTCGTCTTTGTCGCTTCGCTCCCAGGTGTCGGACATGCCGCCGAAGGCCCGCACGTTCCAGGTGGCGATGAGCAGGTTGCGGTCGAGCAGCCTGGGACGGACGTCGCTGTCGAGGCCGGCTTCAAGCTGCGCCACTTCCGCCTTGACCTCCGCCGGCGGTTCGAGGATCGCCGGGTTGTCCTTCTTCGGATCCTGCTTGATTTCGAGCGTCGGCATCGCTCAGGCGTAGGTGAGCAGCCGCAGCTGGGAGAAGGAGAGGGTTTTGAGCGCTTCGCCTTCCGGTCCGTGGACGAAGACGTCGACCGAGGCCTTGTCTTTGCCCGCCTCGACAAGGCGTTTGATCGTCGGCGTGACGGTGATGATCCGCGGTGCCGGCTCGAGGTGGTGGGGGAGCCGATAGTCGAACGGGTCGCGATCCTGGGGCAGGTCGCAGTGTCCCTCCTCGCCCGCGCAAGAGCCATGGCCGAAGATCCACAGCGAGCCGGCATAGGCGGGGTGGTCGATGCCGGCATCGCGTTTGAGGCCGCGGCCGGCGCCGACGTAGACACGGGCCTCAAAGCTCGGGCCGGAATGATCGACCTCGTAGAAGGCGAGGTCGGCGCGAGCGAAGCTCTGCTCGGGCGCCGGCAGCTCCAGCGGTTTGCTGCGATAGCGGTCAACCACGGCTGGTCCCCGGGACGGCCGCGGTGCCGGCGGCGTAGTCGTAGCCGAGCGCGGTGATGTCAAGCGTCTGGCGCACCGTCATCGGGAACGGCGGCAGGGCGGTGTCGAGGTAGGCGGCCGGCAGTCTCGCGCCGGGGTGATCGAGCTGCCAGAGGTACCAGAGGCGGTCGATCATGCAGTGGTGCGCCCAGAAGATCGGGTCATACGCAGCAACCCGTATGTCCCCCATCGTGCCGCCGATTTCGCCGTGGACCTCGTTGTGGATGTTCTCCAACTGGTTCTGGAAGGTGAAGTAGTCGCGGTTGTCGAACGCGTCGTCGACGTCCGCGGTCTCCGGCAGCCGGCTGTTTCGGTTGAACTGGCGCGAGGTCCGAGTCTCTTTCGGATCGCGGCGCCCGGCAGGTTGGATCGGTGAGGACGCCAGCGGGTTTTTCGTCCCGGCAGCGATGCGGGCGCGGCTGTAGGCGGCGGGCAGGCCTTCGGCATGGTTCTGGGTCCAGTCCCACCAGGGCAGCGTCACCCCGCCGACCCGGTCCTGCAGCGCCTTCTCGAAGAAGTAGAGGTAGGCGCGGTGCCAGGGGAGGAAGAACGGGCTGCCGTGCTTGCAGTACATCGGTAGCGGTAAGCCGTGGATGCCAGCCCAGTACTGGTAGCCGCGATCGTCGCCGATTTTCTGCGCCAGGGTCACTGCCTGGCGCAGGTCAGCGAGCTGGCCTTCGCTGAGGCGGCGGACGCTGCGGCGGTGGCGCAGGTGAACCGGGGCGCGGGTCGGACTGGGGGAGGCGACGGTCACGTTCGCCTCGCGAGTGCCGCGCGCCGGTCACCGCGCCGCTGCCGTCCCGGGCGCCGCTGGGCGGTGAGCCGGCGCAGGCGGGCGCTGGTCAGGCCGGCGGCGACGAAGGCCACCGGTGCCAGGCTGAGCGCCGTCTCCTCCACCGGTATGCCTGCGATGTGGGCCAGCATCGGCGGCACCCTCTCACAGGGCCGCGATTAGCGCAAGTCTTTCTAAGTAAACGTCGCGGTTCGCGATTACCTGGGCGATCGATCCTCGGGTGGAACTTTTCGTAGGTTGAATTCGTCCCTCGGATACACGAACATACGTTCGCATGACGATCTTCGTATCCGAGCTTCCGGTTGCGGCCCTGGCGGACCGGCTCGGCCTGCCGGAGCGCGAGGCAGGCAGCCTGGTCGAGACGCTGCGGCGGCTTGGGATCGGCACCCTGGGGGAGCTGGCGGCGCTCTCGCCCGGCCACGTCGCCGACCGCTTCGGCCCCGCCGGCCTGCGCGCCCTGCGGCTTGCCCGCGGCGAGGACGAGCTCCTCGTCCCCAGCGCCCACGGCACCTGGGAGGAGCTGGCGGAGGAGATAGAGCTTCCCGAAGGGACGGCCGGCAGCCAGCTCGAGCGGGCGCTGGAGCTGCTGGTCGATCGACTGCTCGCCGCACCGCGGCGCAAGGGGCGTACGTTGCTGGGGTTACGCCTCGGCGCCACGCTCAGTGACGGCGGCAGCTGGAGCGCCGCGCAGGGTCTCGGCCGACCGACCGCGTCGGCACGAGCCCTGCGCGCCGTGCTCCTGGCCCGCTTGGAGGAACTGCCGGCGCCGGCCGTCTCGCTGCGCCTGCGCGCGGTCGGGCTCGGCCCGCGCGCGGCCGAGCAGCTCGAGCTCTCGGTACGGGGCGACGAGCATCGCCGCCGCCGGCTCGGAGCCGCGCTGCGCGAGGTCCGCGCCGCCCAGGGTGCCGACTCGCTGCTCAAGGTGCTGCCGGTCGACGGCTCCTCCCGCATTCCCGAGCGCCGCGCGATGCTTACCCCCTTCCCAGTCCCGGCTCGATGACGCCAGACCATCAACGGCTGGTTCTGCAGAGTCAGGTTTGGGGCTGCGCTCGCTCGATGATGCGCAGCGTCTCGGGCGGGACGATGGCAATCCGATCGAGGATCGGTTCCAGGGGAAGAGTCGTTACCTCAACTATGACCATGCCGTCATCGAGGAGGTCCGTAACCCCACCTCGTGCTCCAGCGGGGGCAGGCTCTGCCGGCTCAGTCAATTCGACGATGTCGCCGATTGCCAATTCATCCATAGTCGCCATTCCTTCGAGTGTAGAGCTTGGGATAGGCAGTGACCAATCGAGGCGCAGCGCCTTCATCTGCGTAGTGCCAAACCGTAAGAACAGGAGTAAGTCGGCCATTGATTGTCAGGGTGACAAGAACGCCATAGCTGGCAGCGGTTCCCACACCGCGCAGCCCAGTGATCGGCGCCCCCAGCACAGCTCTGGCGATCGATTCCCAAACGAGCCCCTCATCACCCCCTCCGACATGGAAGACACGCCGCCATTCCTCGGCGTGTCCTTTCTCCCCGAGGACCCACTCAGTCAACTTTGCCGATTCGCACCAGGCATCTTCGTCTCGTGGGAGAGGATCTCCAATTTTCGGCGGCCACGGCATAGCAGCGACGCTAGGGGGCGGGGACGCACGTGTGTGTCACTCAGGTCAATTCTTGGAGTCAGTAGTCAAACAAAAGTGGGTCAGGGACGATGACGCCGGGGATCCGGCAGCTCTACGCCCCGCGGCGGGTGTCGGTCGAGGCCGACTCCGAAGGGGTGCCGCTGACGGTCGAGGGGGTAGTGGTGGCGGCGGTGCGGGAGGAGTGGGTGGTCGAGGATCGCTGGTGGACGTTGCGGCGCCTGTGGCGCCACTACTTCGAGCTCGTCTTGACCGACGGGCGGGACCTGGTCGTTTTTCGCAGCAGCAGCGGGCGCTGGTTCCGGCAGCGCGCCTGATGGGCGCTGACGCTCCATACGTGGAGCTGCACACCCACTCCGCCTTCTCCTTCCTCGACGGTGCCTCGACGCCGATGGAGCTGGCCGGCGCCGCGGGTCAGCTGGGCTATTCCGCCTTCGCACTCACCGACCACAACGGGATCTGGGGCTCGATGGAGTTCGCTCACGCCTGCAAGGGATTCGGGGTGCGGCCGATCACCGGCGCGGAGGTGACCGTGGGAGAGGCCCATCTCACCCTCCTGGCCGAGAGCGCCGCCGGGTATCGCAATCTCTGCCGGCTGCTGACCGAAGCCCACTCGCACACGCGCGATAACACGGCTCGCACGGCCGGGCAGCCGGGGGTGGGGATGGAGCAACTCGAAGCGCATGCCGCGGGCCTGGTCTGCTTGTCGGGTTGCGCCGGCGACGGGGCGGTCGTCGGTCCCTGGGCGCGCGGCGAAGCAACCGAGGGCGTGGCCTTGGCTCGCCGCCTGCTCGCCGCCTTCGGCCATGACCGCTTCCGCATCGAGCTGCAGCGTCCCTACTGGCGCCACGACCGGGCGCGCAACCGCTGGCTCTCCGGCCTCGCCGAACGGCTCGGCGTGCCCTGCGTGGCGACCGGCAACGTCCACTCGCACGACCGTTGCCGCACCCACCTCCAGGACGCCCTCGTCGCGGTGCGGCTGGGGACGACGCTCGAGGCCTCCGAGCCGCTGCGGCGCGGCAATTCCAGCTCGGCGCTGGCCACCCCGCAGGGGATGGCGACCCGCTTTGTCGAGTACCCCGAGGCGGTTGCCGAGACCCTGCGCCTCGCCGAGCGGCTCCGCTTCGACCTGACGGCGGATCTGGGCTACAGCTACCCCGGTGCCGAGAACCCCGATGCCGACCGCCAGCTCGCCGCGATCTGTCAGAAGTTGCTGGAGGAGCGCTACGCGAACTCCGACCGAGCGGCAAAAGCCAGTGCTCGGCTTGAGGACGAGCTGCAGACGATCCGCATCCGCGGCCTCTCCGGCTTCTTCCTCCTCCACCGCGACCTGCTCGAGCTGGCCCGCGAAGTGGCGCTCGAGGTGCGCGGCCCCGCGTCGGCGCGCTCGATCATGCCTCCCGGCCGCGGACGCGGCTCCAGTGTCAGCTCGATCGTCTGCTTCCTCACCGGCCTCTCCCACATCGACCCGGTCGAGCGAGACCTCTTCTCGGGGCGCTTCCTCAATGCGGAAGTCAACGAGGACACCGTCGCGCCCGACATCGACCTCGACTTCCCCCGCGACATCCGCGAGAAGCTGATCCCCCGCGTCCACGACCGCTACGGTGCCGACCGCTCCGCCCTGGTCGCCGCCTTTCCCACCTACCGTCCGCGCGGCGCGGTGCGCGACCTCGGCAAGGCGTTGGCGCTGCCGCCGGCGGAGATCGAGCGGGTGGCCAAGACGGTCGGCTTCCACGAGAGCAGCGGCGAGATCGAGCGCGACGTCGTCGCCGCGATCGGCGCCGAGCGGGCGGCCTCACGTGGCTGGCAGGTTCTGATCGAGCTCACCGGTGAGGCGATGGGGCTGCCCCGTCACGCCTCCCAGCACTCCGGTGGCATGGTGATCTCCACCCAGCCGTTGATCGATGTCTGTCCGGTCGTACCGGCGGCGATGGAGGGGCGGCAGATCGTCCAGTGGGACAAGGACTCATGCTCGGACGCCGGCTTCCTCAAGGTCGACCTGCTCGGGCTGGGGATGCTCTCCGCGGTCGAGCGCTGCGTCGAAGAAGTCGACCGGACGCGGGGTAGGCGGCTTGACCTCTCGCGAATCGACTTCGAGGACCCCCAAACCTTCGAATCGATCCAGGCGGCGGAGACGACCGGCGTCTTCCAGATCGAGAGCCGCGCCCAGATGCAGATGCTGCCCCGCACCCGGCCTGAAGACCTCGATGACCTCACCGTGCAGGTGGCGCTGGTGCGCCCGGGCCCGATCCAGGGTGGCGCGGTCCACCCGTATATAGAGCGGCGCAAGCGGCTGCGTGAGGACCCCACCTACGAGATCCCCTACGAGCACCAGCTGCTGGAGCCGGCGCTGAAGGAGACCCTCGGCGCGATCGTCTACCAGGAGCAGGTGCTCGAGGTGGCGGTCGACCTCGCCGATTTCACCCACGCCGAGGCCGACGGGCTGCGGCGGGCGATGAGCCGTAAGCGCTCCCAGGAAGCGATCGACGAATTCCACGACCGCTTCCTGGTCGGGGCCGTGGGGGCGAATGAAGTTCCCTTGGATGTAGCCGAGCGGGTCTGGCAGCAGATCCAGGGGTTCTCCGGCTTCGGTTTCCCCAAGGCGCACTCGGCTGCCTTCGGCCTGCTCGCCTACCAGTCGGCCTGGCTGCGGATCCACTATGGACCGGAGTTCCTCTGCGCGCTGCTGAACGAGCAGCCGATGGGCTTCTACCCACCCGACGCGCTGGCCCACGAGGCCCAGCGCCGCGGCGTCCGCCTGGCGCCCCCCGACGTCAACCGCAGCCGCGTCCTCTGTCACGTCGAAACACCGCAGCAGGCACCCGCTGAGCCGGAGCTGCGCGGCGGGCGGATCGTGCGGATCGGGCTCGGCTACGTGAAGGGGGTGCGCGAGAAGGAGATGGCGAGCCTGGTCGCCGAGCGCCGGCGAAGCGGGCCCTACCGGGAGATAGCCGACCTCGCCTCGCGTTCTGGGGTGAGCGGCGCCGACCTGGAGCGCCTGGCTTGGGCCGGCGCCCTAGATGGCCTCACGGGGGACGTGCCGGTGGAGAGAGGTCCATATGGGCACCGCAGCACCGGCACGTCTGGGAGACGGGAGGCGCTTTGGGAGGTTGGGGTTGTCGGGACTGCCCGGCGGAACATGCAAGGGGCGCAGATGGCGCTGCCGCTGCAGGCGCCGGACGCACCGGCGCTGAAGCCGCTGGGGGAGTGGGAGGAGATGATCGCCGACTACCGCTCGACCGGGATGACGCTGGGCGAGCACCCGCTGGCGCTGATGCGCGCCGGCCTCGACCCCGAGTTGGTGCGCAGCACCGACCTGGAGAAGATCGACGACGGCACGATCGTCGAGGTGGGAGGGATGGTGGTCGCCCGCCAGCGACCCGAGACCGCCGGCGGGATCGTCTTCGTGCTGCTCGAGGACGAGCGCGGCACCGTCAACCTGATCGTGCCGCCACCGGTCTACGACCGCCACCGGGCCGAGGTCCGCACCTCGCCGCTCATTCGGGCCAAGGGCCGTCTCGAGCGCCGCGAAGGCACGACCAACGTCCTCGTCTCCGAGGTGCGGGAGCTCGAGCGCACCCAACTGCGCGAGGTGGTTCCACCCGGTCACAGTTGGGGACGCCGCGATCGCGAATCGCAAAAACGTCCAAGGCGGAGTGCGCACTCGATTGATCGGGATTAACTTAGGGGGAAACGGGTAAGGGCGGGCCGCTTGCTCGTCCGCCCGTTCGGATCTCAAATCAAGAGGAGAGATGGATATGACCCAGTCGATTCAGTCCAGCCCGCGACGGCTGCGGCGAACGGTGGTGCCGGCAATCGCGATACTTGTCGTCCTCACCGCTTTCGCCGGAGCTGCCCGCGCTGCAAACTACGTCGCGCTCGGCGATTCCTACGCCGCCGGCCCGATCATCCCCAACCAGATCGCGCCGTTTGGCTGCCTCAAGTCGGACCACAACTACGCGCACCTGGCGGCGCCGACCATCGGCCTGCCGCTGCGCGACCCGAGCTGCAGCGGGGCGACTACCAACGACATGACCAACCCGCAGAGCACCGAACTCGGCACCAACCCGCCGCAGTTCAATTCGCTCGACACGGAAACGACGAGGGTTTCGCTGACGATCGGGGGCAACGACATCGGCTTTTCCGAAATCGCCCTCAGCTGCGTCACGATCAACCCCTTCAGCACCCCCTGCAAAGACAAATACGACTCGGGCGGCAAAGACCAAATCGCCGAACGGATCGCGGCGACGGCGCCGAAAGTCGCGGCGGTCCTGCAGGGCATCCACACTCGCTCGCCCGCGGCGAAAGTCTTCGTCGTCAACTACGCGGCGATCTTCCCGGAGACCGGTTTCGGCTGCTGGCCGCAGATGCCGATCGGCTTCGGCGACGTTCCCTACCTGCGGGCCAAGGAGAAAGAACTGAACGCGATGCTCGCCACGCAGGCGGCGGCCAACGGCGCGACGCTGGTCGACTGGTACAAAGCCGGCATCGGTCACGATGCCTGCAAGGGCCCCTTGACGCGCTGGGTCGAGCCGGTCGTGCCGACCAATCCTGC
>Ga0193699_10000097_pt1 | contig 41287 bp, 36 predicted proteins | sample L3c2metaG_FD_160095 | JGI IMG/M metagenome (GOLD analysis project Ga0193699, IMG submission 160095) | Soil microbial communities from a riparian zone of the East river system, Colorado, United States - L3c2 | ecosystem: Environmental > Terrestrial > Soil > Riparian zone | place: USA: East...
GGCGTGGCGCTCCGGCTTTCCGTCAACCGGCAGGTTACCGCCGCGGCTGACACACGGCAGGAGCGGCTGTGGTTGTGGGCCACGGCCGCAGTGCTGCCGTTCGTCGTGATGCCCGCAACCCTGCGCTATGGCCTCGGCAACTTCGTCAATTCCACCTATGCCGACCCTTGGTCCTACATCATGGTCGCCGATTATCTGTCGGCCGTCGCCCGGGGCGTCGAGGGCGGGCTGTCGGCATTGCATCAATATGCCTCGCATTTGATGAATGCGCGCAACGCCTCCTCCGCCATCCTGGCTCACCTCGCTTTTGGGTTCGTCGGCGTCAAGGCCGATCAGGCCATGGCGCCGTTCTGCCTGCTGCTGCTGTTCGCCAACACCAGCGCCCTCATCGGCTTTGCCCGCAGCAGCTTCGGACGCACCGAAGCCGCGCTCGGCCTGGCCCTGCTGGCAGGACTGGGCTGGCCGGCCAACATCGTCTTTGCCGGCAATTTCGACCAGCTTCTGCTGCTGCCCCTGTTGCCGCTGGTCGCCGCACTGGCGCTTCGCGCCGGCGGCGGCATCAGCCTGTGGGGCGCGAGTGCCCTGATCGGTGTGCTCAGCGCAGCCGCGCTGCTCGCCTATGTCGAACTGGCGTTCATCGGTTTGGTGATCGCGATGGCATTTGTCATCGCGCCCGGCACCCGGCTCCGTTTGGCAATTGGCCGGACCCTGCTGGTGTGCTGCATTGCCGTCCCGGTTTTCGTGCTTTTGACGTCGCCCGGCCTGGACGCGCTGATGACCATGCTGAAAAGCCAGTATTCGACGACGACGGCGGGGGCGGTCCGGCCGGGTGACGGCTATTTCCTGGGGCTGTTGGCGTTGGGGCGACTCCCCGACACGCTGTGGGCGTTGGGTGGCGAATATTCCCAGAGCCGCTGGATCGCACTGCCGTGGATACTCGGCGCCCTGCTCGGCGCCGTGACGCTGCTCGGTGCCTGGGTCGAACGCAGGCGCTGGGGGGCTATTCTTGCCTTGGCGACCGTGGCCGCGGCCTTCCTTCATTTCGCCGTTCGCGAACATTACAGCTATGCTGCCTACAAGATCATCAGCGTCAATTTCTGGATGATCAGCTTTTTCACCGTCGCTGGCGGGATCTGCCTAGCGGAATGGGCAAAGCCACGGCTGCCGCAGCGTGTCTCAATCGCGGCCGTCGTCACCACCGTCCTACTCGTCGTGGTGGCGGAACGCACCGTCGTGCAGGCCAACGTGATCCGGTTCAAGCATAACGCCCTGCAGCAAAAGGCCTATCGCGAGGCGCAGACGATTAGCGGCCTGGTGCAGCACGCGCCCACCCTGCTCGCTGTACGCGACGACCTCGCCAATGAATGGGCCGTGTTCTATCTGTCCGACATGCCGCTCCTGATCGCACCCTATCGGATCTACATGGCGCAGGCCCACGTCATCCCGTTCATGGAACGGGCAAAGCCTGTGGACCCGGCCGCAATCCGCTACATCGTCACCGACCGCAACGACAAGATCCGCGCACCTCTCTGGGGCGCGCGTCGGATCTGGGACGGCGAGGCCTACAGCCTCTGGGAAGTCGACGACAGCGCCTGGACCGTGCTTGCCGACGTCATCAATCCCAATGGTATCGAGCCCGGTGGGATCTGGCTGGGCGGCGCGAAAACCGACTTTCTGGCGGTGGCGGGACGGGCAGGTCCAGCCGCCCTCGTCGCCAACGTCCAGCCTGGCCCGCGGGCCGCCCCGGAAGCGCAACAGTTTCATGTTACCCTCGGAAATAGCGCCGGCGCCCGCACAATCGAAATCCAGCCAGGCGAAATTAGCCTTCCCATCGAACTGACCGCCGGCAAGAGTTTAATCAGCATCACGATTGACGATCCCGTCGGTGGAAAAATACCTACCACTGGTGATGTTAGACCCATGATCCTGCGCATGATGGATTACGGGATCAAGCGAAGCATCAAGCCCTCGGGCTGACCTCGGCGAGATTCAATAACCAGCGTGTTGGCAAGGAACTGCTGCATCCACAGCGCCCCGTCAGGTTGGCTTTCGTTGCCCTATGCTTTTAGAATGGATACAGGTTAAGACCCCTGCGGACAAAACCCGGGTTGGCGTCGATCCGGCTACCCATATTTCGAGGACGTCGCGCTTGATCTCCTACGCGCAAACCTTCGAAGACGTCATGCTCGCGCGCGTGTTCGCGGGTCGCGACAACGGCTTCTATGTCGATGTCGGGGCGGCAGATCCGGTCAATCTGAGCGTGACCAAGTGGTTCTACGACCTCGGCTGGAGCGGACTGAACATCGAGCCCAACAAGCAACTCTTCGATCGGCTGGCCGCGGACCGTTCGCGCGACATCAATCTGAATTGTGGCGCGGGCGCTGCCGCCCCGGAAGCACAGTTCTTCGAACCCGATGTCGGGGAATTGTCTTCCTTCGATTCCCGCGTCCGGGACAACGCCCGGAGCACGGGCGTGCCGGGTTCAACGCGAACCGTCGCCGTGGTGCCGTTGACGGATCTGCTGAAGCTTCACTGCCGGGGACGCGCCATCGATTTTCTTAAGATCGATGTTGAGGGATGGGAAGCCGAGGTACTGAAGGGGCTCGATCTCCGGCAATATCGCCCGATTGTCATTCTGATCGAGGCAACGATCCCGCAGACCCGGATCGAGTCTCATATGGAATGGGAACCTGGCGTTCTCAGGGCCAATTATTCGTTTGTATATTTCGACGGCGTCAACCGATTTTATCTGGCTAACGAACACGCGGACTTGAAAAAGCATTTCACCAGCCCACCAAACGCGTTCGACGAATTCGAAACGTTCCCGCTGGTTCGTGCAAAAACTGACGCGGATCAACGTCTTGAGGCGATGCACAAGCTCGAACGTTTCATTCAAGAGAGAGATGCCGTGATCAAGGAGAGAGACGCCGTGATCAAGGAGAGAGACGCCGTGATCAAGGAGAGAGACGCCGTGATCAAGGAGAGAGACGCCGTGATAAGCAGGATTTTCAACAGTCGTATCTGGAAATTAACTCATCCTAAGTGGCTTGCCCGATTCCGCGCAAGCATGCGCTGACAAGAGGAAGACTGGATTTGAGTCCTCGCCCCACCAATCAATTGCGAACCATAGTTGTCGATCTGACGCCCGTCCTTCCTGGCGGGGAAAACGGCGGCGCCAAGGTGTTCGTACTGGAACTGTTGCGCCGTCTCGCAGAGCTCGCGCCTCAAACCCAGTTCGTGCTGCTAACCCAGGCGGCCGCCCACGAGGAACTCGCCGTCCTCGATAGCGCGAATGTCCGGCGTTTGATGATTCTCGACCCCAGCAGGCCGCCTGCTTTGCGATCCCTTGGAAAAAGAATATTTTCCCGCGTTTCGGCTCATTTGCCGGGGCGACTGAGACGGGTAGCTCGGCGGTTAGCTTATTCCTTGCTGACACTCTCAAATCGCAGCGGTTCGCGGTCCCTGATGCAAGATCTCAAAGTCGATCTGCTGTTTTGCCCTTTTACGGCACCAACCTATTTCGAGCCGAATGTGCCAGCCGTCTGCGTCATTTACGACCTGCAGTATAAAACCTATCCGGAATTCTTTGCGCCCGAAGATGTCGCACAACGCGACCGTACCTTCACCGATGCCGCACGGAGGTCCGCCACACTAGTCGCTATTTCCAACTACTCGCGAGACGCGGCCATCGCCGAAGGCAAGCTCGATCCCGCTCACATCAAGACCATCCACCTGCATATTTCGCAGCACAGCCTGCGCAATGCAAAGCGGGACGAAACCATCCTGGACCGGCTTCAACTGGTGACGAGGAAATACCTGATCTATCCAGCGAATTTCTGGAAGCACAAGAATCACGAGATGCTGCTGACGGCGTTCGGACTAGCGCGCCGCAGCGGGCTGGCCGACGATATCCGTCTCGTCTGCACCGGAGCGCCGGGTGCCCGACAACAGTGGTTAAAGCAGGCGGCGCGCGGCCTTGGTTTGGAAAACCACGTGCTGTTTCCGGGCTATCTCGCAAACGCCGAGCTTCTGGCGCTCATTACCAGCAGCTGTGGAGTGATCTTTCCGTCCCTATACGAAGGCTTTGGCCTGCCTATCGTCGAGGCCATGGCGACCGGCGTGCCCGTCGCATGTAGTAACGTCACTTCGCTGCCGGAAGTGGCGGGAGACGCCGCGATCCTGTTCAATCCGCGCGTCCCTGAAGACATCGCCCAAGCGATTCTCTCTCTCGCTCAAGATAAGGAGCTCACCGCTCGGTTAGTGCAGGCCGGCAACTTACGCGCAGCCGAATTCTCAAATTCACGACTAATGGCCCAACAATACTGGGAGATTTTTGAGCAGGCCAAACGTAAGGGAATTCAATCCAGCATTCTTTTGGGAGCGACATGAAAGTCAGCGTCGTGACCCCTTCCTTCAATCAGGGGCAATTCATCCAGCGCACGCTTGAGAGCGTCGCCACGCAGACCCGCGCCGAGATCGAACACGTCGTGTTCGACGGCGGCAGCACCGACGACACTGTCGATGTGCTCAAGCGTTTTGGGCACGGCGTCAAATGGGTCTCGGAAAAGGACAAGGGACAGACCGACGCGGTTAACAAGGGAATCCGCGCCACCGACGGCGAAATCATCGGCTGGCTGAATTCGGACGACGTCTATTATCCGGGCGCGATTGCGCACGTCATCGCATTCTTCGAAACCCACCCGGACGTCGATGTGGTCTACGGCATGGCCGATCACATCGATCTGAGCGATCACGCTTTCGAGTCCTATCCCACCGAACGCTGGAACATGGCCCGCCTAAGGGATACGTGCATCATTTGCCAGCCGGCCGCATTTTTCCGAAGGCGCGTTGTCGAGCAACACGGCTTGCTTGATTCAAACCTGCAATACTGCATGGATTATGAATTTTGGCTACGCCTAGCGAAAGCTGAGGTTCGGTTCGCCTATTTGGAGTCGAAGCTCGCGGGTTCCAGGCTCTACGCCGAAAACAAAACGCTGGGCTCTCGCGTCAAAGTGCATAGGGAAATTAACGACGTGCAAAAGTCTCTGTTTGGAACAGTACCCGACCGGTGGCTCTGGAATTACGCTCACGCCGTTGTTGAGGAGCACGTCGATCGCACGACCTCGCCGCGCTGGTTTGCCCTACGCATGCTGATCGCGGTTACGAAAGCCGCCTTGCACTGGAATGGTCGACTTTCGCCTGAGATGAGACCCGGTCTTTCCGATCTGTGGCGCCGGTTCCGAAATCGGGCCCGTCAATGTTGATTCAGCCTAGGATCTATCCTAGAAGGTGAAAATACAACGTTCTCCGGATTTTTCCCGCCATCTCAGAGTGGATCCCCACGCTGGAGAGAATTCCGGCCCGTAAACCAAGAGATTCTTCCTTAATGTCAAAAAAAACCGCATTGATTACCGGCGTTACCGGCCAGGACGGCGCTTATCTCGCCGAACTGCTGTTGACCAAGGGCTATTCGGTGCACGGCATCAAGCGCCGGACCTCGCTGATTAACACCGATCGCATCGATCACCTCTACCACGACCCGCACGAGCAGGGACTCGATTTCACGCTGCATCATGGCGATCTCACGGATTCATCCAGCCTGATCCGGATCGTCGAGGAAGTGCAGCCGGACGAGATCTACAATCTGGCGGCCCAGAGCCACGTCGCGGTCTCGTTCGAGGAACCGGAATACACCGCAAATTCCGACGCGCTCGGCCCGCTACGCATTCTCGAAGCCATGCGTATCCTGGGACTGGAAAAGAAGTCGCGGTTTTATCAGGCGTCGACCTCAGAACTCTACGGCCTCGTCCAGGAAACGCCGCAGAAGGAAACGACGCCGTTTTATCCGCGCTCGCCTTACGCCGTCGCCAAGCTTTACGCATACTGGATAACCGTCAACTATCGCGAAGCTTATGGCATCTACGCCTGCAACGGCATTCTATTCAATCACGAATCGCCACTTCGAGGCGAGACGTTTGTCACTCGCAAGATCACGCGCGCGCTGGCGCGCATCAAGCTTAGACTTCAGGGGCGCTTGCATCTCGGCAACCTCGGTGCGAAGCGCGATTGGGGCCATGCGCGCGACTATGTCGAGATGCAGTGGCTGATGCTGCAGCAGGAGACACCTGAGGATTATGTGATCGCCACCGGCGAACAGCACTCGGTGCGCGACTTCGTCAATTTTGCTGCCGAGGAAGTCGGCATCAAGATTCGATGGGAGGGCAACGGCGTCGATGAGAAGGGCTACAACGTCGAGACCGGGCAATGTATCGTCGCCATCGATCCGCGGTATTTCCGGCCGGCCGAAGTCGAAACCCTGCTCGGTGACGCGTCAAAGGCCAAGCGACAGCTGGGATGGGCACCGCAAACCTCGTTCCGGGATCTCGTGAGCGAAATGATGCGCGAGGATCTTAAGCTCGCGGAGCGAGATGAACTCGTGAAGAAACATGGCTTCCAGTTTTTTAATCGCCACGAATGAGGCGATCTCGCCTCATTGGTGGTGCCAGGCCCGCGGAATCAGACCGGCGCCTCGAAAGCAACGACAAATTGTAAACGCCCTCAGCTGACGAGGACGGTTTCGGGGCAACGACTTGCGCATTCTTCACACCTACAAAATCTATCGACCGGACATCGAAGGCGGAATACCAGCGGTAATGTCCAGCCTCGCGCAAGGCTCCGACCAAGACATTAGCCATTCAATCCTGTGCGCACGGCGTCGTGGTGCCGCGCGTCAATACACGATAGAGGGCGTGCCGGTCGAAGCGGTAGCGTCGCTGGGCACGCTGTTTTCAACACCACTCGCACCCGGATATATTCCGGCATTCGTGCGCCGCGCAGGATCGGCCGACGTCGTTATACATCACGCGCCGCTTCCGCTGAACGATGCCGCGATATTGCTGGGTTTGCCCGATGACGTTGCCTTGATCGTCCATTGGCACGCCGAGATCGTGGGCTATGCCTTGCTCAAGTGCCTGGTCACGCCCCTGATCCGCCGGACGTTGGCCCGCGCCGATCGTATCGTCGTTTCCGGTCAGCCGATGATCGACAATTCGGAGTTTCTCAGGCCGCACGCAGAAAAATGCGTCGTTCTTCCCTACGGCATGGATCTCGACTATTGGCGCACGCTGGATGCAAGCGAGCGCGCCGGTGCGGACGAGCTCCGGCGCCAGCAGCCGCGCCACATTGTGGCGCTCGGCCGCCTCGTTGGGTACAAGGGGTACGATGTGCTAGTCCGCGCCATGCAGACCATCGATGGCCACGCGACGATCGTCGGCGAAGGTCCGCTGCTCGCAGAGTTACAGCAGCTGGCCACCGCGCTCGGCGTGTCTAATCGAATCCGGTTTGCCGGGCGCCTGACCCGCAGCGAGATCAAGCAACTCTTTTATTCCGCGCGGGCGTTTGCGTTTCCCTCCGTCACCGAAGCCGAGGCATTCGGGATTGTCCAGATCGAGGCCATGGCCGTGGGCTTGCCGATCGTCAACACGCATCTCGCAACCACCGTTCCGCTGGTCGCGCGGCATGACCGGGAAGCGTTGACTGTTCCGCCAAACGACCCGCACGCCTTGTCGCAAGCTTTGGGCCGCATTCTCGACGAGCCAGCGTTGGCCGAAAGGCTCGGCGCGGCCGGCCGGGAACGGGCCAAAAGTGACTTTGATCAAGCTGTATTTCGTGCACGCATGGCCATCATTTACGAAGAGGCCGTACTGGCGCGCAAATACCGCGGGACCGCGCGGCGCTGAATTCCCCTCATCAAGGCCGTGATCAGCGCACGACATTTCAATCGAGATGAAACTTTTCAAGCTGGCGGTGCTGCCCCCTGATGATGCGAACCGTGCCCGTCACAGAACGCATCACGATGGTTTCAGTCTCGATGAAATGCCTGCGAAATTTGACGCCCGACACCAGAGCGCCCGTGGTGACGCCGGTCGCCGCAAAAAGGCAATCGCCTTTCACCATATCCTCGATCGAAAAGATCATTCGCGGGTTGGTGACGCCCATTCGGACAGCGCGCTCACGCTTCTCATCGGTGTCGAGCACCAGGCGGCACTGCATTTGGCCGCCGATGCAACGCAACGCCGCCGCCGCCAGGACGCCTTCGGGAGCGCCGCCCGTACTGATGTAAATATCGACGCCGCTATTTTCCGGATCCGCGGTATGGATGACGCCGGCGACGTCGCCATCACTGATCAGGCGCACGGCGGCGCCGGTGCTGCGCACCGCGGCGATAATGTCTGCATGCCTCGGACGATCCATGACCAGCGCCGTGATCTCCGAAGGCCGGACGCCTTTCGCCTTGGCCAGGCGACGAATATTGTCCGCAGGCGGCGCGTCCAAGTCCACAACACCTTTGGCATAACCAGGGCCAATCGAGATCTTCTGCATGTAGACGTCCGGCGCGTTCAACAGCGTGCCGCCCTCGGCCATCGCCATGGTTGCGATCGCACCCGGCATACCCTTGGCGCAGAGGGTCGTGCCGTCGAGTGGATCGACGGCGATATCGACCTTCGGCCCGTTGCTGTTGCCGACTTTCTCGCCGATAAAGAGCATCGGCGCCTTGTCTCGCTCGCCTTCGCCGATCACAACGGTGCCGTCGATCGGCATCTTGTTGAGTTCGCGCCGCATGGCATCGACGGCAGCCTGGTCGGCGGCGATCTTGTTGCCATGGCCTCGCAAGCGCGCGGCGGAAACCGCCGCCCGCTCCGTGACACGCACGATTTCGAGCGTGAGGATACGTTCCAGTAGCTGCTGCGGTGGAACGGCAACGATTTCCGGCATCCCTCAACTCTCCAGCACTTCTCAAGGGCGGATTAGCCGCCAGACCCTCGTTCGTGTAACATCGCACAGCAATAGCCAGCAACAGGCCATCCCCGGGCAAGGCGCTTTGTTCCCGCATTTGGGGAGGAAAGGCGGTGCCGCCACAACCCCGTGAAACACCCAAGAAACGTTTCTTTCGCGGATCAAATGGGTTAACTAGGGGACGCTACTGCCAGCCCAAATCTATCTGCGGGATTGTTCAACATATGACTGCGATTCTTGACGACGAGCCTCAAAAGCCCCTGCGTTCACGGCTCGTGACGCGCGGCGGTACCGGCTTTGCCGTCGGCACGGCACTGTCCGATTTCAGCACCGGCCTAGCCATGTGGCCGCTCTGGATGCGGCTTGGCTGGAATGACATCCTGCAGCGCTACCGTCGGTCAATGCTGGGGCCGTTCTGGCTAACCGCGAGCATGGCCATTATGGTCATCGCCCTCGGTGTGCTTTACGCGGAGTTGTTCAACACCCCGATCGACGACTTCCTCCCCTACCTATGCGTCGGTCTGCTGGTGTGGAATCTGATCTCCAGTTTTCTGATCGAAGGCGGCACCCTCTTCACCGGCGCCGAATCCTACATCAAGCAGATCAGGCTGCCCTATTCGGTCTACGTCTACCGGTCGAGCTGGGCCAAACTCGTCATATTCGCCCATAACTTCGTCATCTATTTCGGCGTGCTGTTGTACTTCCAGATCTGGCCCGGTGCCGTCGCGCTGCTGGCAATCCCCGGCCTTCTTTTGGTGCTGTTGAACGGCGCGGCCGTCACGCTCCTGATCGGGATAATATCCGCCCGGTTTCGCGACATCCCGCAATTGATCAATTCGATAGTGCAGATAGTGTTTTTTGTCACACCGATCATGTGGAAGCCAGAACTGCTGCGCACGCGATCCTATATCGCCGAGTTCAATCCTTTCTATCATTTGGTGGAAGTCGTCCGCGCGCCGCTGCTCGGGCAGATGCCATCGGCCAACTCCTATCTGGCGGTCCTACTGATCACGCTTATCAACCTCATGGTCGTTGGTGCGTTCTTTGCACGATTTCGTTCGCGCATTTCCTATTGGGTTTGAGATCGATGACAATCAGCGCAATCCATTCGGTCGAGCACAGCGAGCTCTCGCTCGACAACGTCAGTGTGTCGTTTCCGATCTATCATGGCGGCTCGCGCTCGCTGAAGAAGAGCCTGCTGTTTCGCGGCTCCGGCGGACAGTTGGCCAGCGACGCGAGCCATCGGATCACGGTGGAGGCCTTGCGAAACGTCTCTATGGAATTTCGGACCGGCGACCGCGTCGCCCTGATTGGGAACAACGGCGCCGGAAAGACCACCTTGCTGCGGGTCATGGCAGGTATCTATGAGCCCGTGACGGGCGTGGTCAAAAGCCGCGGCCGGATTTCACCGATGTTCGACATCAGCCTCGGGATCGATGGCGATATCAGCGGCTACGACAATATCCGCTTGCGCGGATTGATCCTCGGACTTCCCGCGCGCGAAATCGAAGAGCGGATGGCCGATATCGCCGAATTCACCGAACTCGGCGACTATCTCGACATTCCAGTCCGCACCTATTCATCCGGCATGATGACGCGCTTGACGTTCGCTGTCGCCACCTGCTTCTCGCCCGAGATTTTGTTGATGGACGAATGGATCCTTGCCGGCGACGCCGGGTTTCTGGCGAAAGCGCAGCATCGCGTCGAGGCTTTCGTGGAACAGGCCGGCATTCTGGTGCTCGCGTCACACAGCACCGAAATCTGCAGACGATGGTGCAACAAGGCGGTGTGGATGGAACGCGGGGAAGTGAAGATGATCGCCGACATTAGTGCCGTTCTCGACAGCTACAACAGCGCTGTTGCCTGAGCGACGCGTAGCGTCAGATTAGGTTCAGCGCCCGGCACACCGCGCCGACATGCAGCAGGTGGCCGAAGTCACCACTGTCGATTGCCGCGCGCAGCTCAGAAAGCGTCAGAAACTCTTGTCGGATGTCTTCCGCGGCGTCGAATGCGGTGCTCTCCACGGAATCAACCCGGCACGCGAACACATAAACACTGTTTGTGTGGGTGGCTGGGTTGGTCCGGTAGGTTCCGCAGGACCGCCATTGAGTACCGCGAATTCCGGTTTCTTCGCGCAATTCGCGCTTTGCGGCGTCGAGCGGGTCTTCGCCGGCCTCGATGACGCCTCCGGGCAGCTCCATCATCGTCCGCGCCGCGCCGTGGCGATATTGCGAAATGACGCAGATGCGGTCGACGCTATCGAGGCAAACGATGTGCGCCCAGTCGGGATAGCGCAGGACATAATAGGGTGAGATGCTAACGCCCGCGGGTGTCGTGCAGTCTTCCGCCCGCAGGTCGATCCAGCGATCCTTGATGACGGTGGTCGAACTGTTCACCGTCCATGGCGCGAGTGGTGACTTTGTCATTTTGCGTCCGATTTGCTGCTATTCAAAGACCGGACGAAACGCGCGCGGCCTCCAGCCGAAATCCTGCACCGCAGGTGCCGGGTCGAAGATCATGTCCTTGGACATGCGATTACCCATCGCGACATTCGCGTTGGCGATAAACGGTTTTGCCAGTGCAAATGCCGCGCGCCATAGCAATGGCGGAACCGGGATGATACGCCGAGGCCTGTGCAGCCCGTCAAAAATGCGACCGATCATCTCGCGGTAGCTGACTGTGTCTGTGCCCGGAATGGCGTAAATCTTGTTGGCCGCGGCCGGACTGGCAACGGCAGCCAGTGCGCCGATCGCCAGATCCTGGGCGTGCACCGGCTGGCGCAGGCCCGATCCCGACCCCGCCAGCGGCATGAAGCCGAACTTCTCGATCAGCCGCGCCAGCCGCGTGATGTTGGCGTCGCGGCCCTCGTCATAGATGATGGTCGGGCGCAGCACCGTCCACGCCACGCCGAGCTTCGTGCACGTATCGATCAGGCGCTGTTCGGCCTCGGCCCATTGCCGCACGCTGTCACGCTCGGCTTCGAGTTCGGAATTCATCTTGGTGACGATGCTGGTGGAAGTAAACGCCACCACGCGCTTCAGGGACGGCGTGAGCACATGCGGAAGCGCGTCAGCCAGCAAACCGACGTGCGCCGTGCAATACATGGTCGAAACAGGCGGCCAGTCGATTGTATCTGGCCTGGCGAGATCGGCCAGCAGCCAATCGACATCTGCCGCTGCGTGGCGCGAACGCGAGACCGCGATTGGCCTTTCGCCGGCCAGCACCAGCCGATCGACGATGTGGCCGCCGACAATACCGCTCGCACCGATGACGATGCTACTCATCCTGCCAACTCGCCAAGCGCTGTTCCCATTTAGCCCCTTCGCGAACACAGGGGTGGGCGAAGAGCTTCTAGCAGCCCATGCGGCCCAAGCAACCCCCAGGCCTTGTAAGCTTTGCGCTGCGCTTGCCCCGGTTGGGGACCTACAGTAAGAGACTTCCAGGATGAGAGCACGAATTTGAGCTTCGAAACATACCTCAGACGGTGGCGGTTCTGGCCGCGGCCACCGATGTCGACGTTCGAGCAATATGCTCCCCGGCCGCTGCGGAACGATCGGGTTCCCGCTTCGCCCGCGCTGAGCGATCCGGTGCCACGGATCGCGATCGTGACGCCGAGTTTCAACCAGTGCAATTATCTCGGCGCGACCGTCGCCAGCGTTCTGGCGCAAAATTACCCCGCACTGTCCTATCATGTTCAGGACGCCGCCTCGCAGGACGGGACGGTCGAGTTGCTGGAGAGCTACGGTCCAAACCTGAGCTGGCGCAGCGAGCCCGATACCGGGCAAGCCAACGCCATCAACACAGGCTTCCGGCTTGCGGCTGCCGATTGCGACATCATGGCCTATCTCAACAGCGACGACACGCTGTTGCCAGGCACGCTGTCCTATATCGCACATGTCTTTCGAAGCCGGCCCGACATCGATATCGTCTACGGACAGCGGATTTTCATCGATGGCGACGGCATGGAAATCGGTCGCGCGGTCTTCCCGACCCACGACGCCCGTGCGCTGAATTACATCGGCTACGTCCCGCAGGAAACGATGTTCTGGCGACGTCGCGTCTGGGATCGGATCGGGCCGATCGACGAGAGCTTCCGTTTCGTGCTGGATTGGGATTTCATGCTGCGTGCGCAGGAGGCCGGTTTTCAAATGGTTCGGCTTCCGCGCTTCCTCGGCTGCTTCCGCATCCACGCTGAACAGAAAACCTCGGCGATGATGGACGTCGGACTTGAGGAAATGCGGCTGCTGCGCGCCCGTCACCTCGGGCATATTCCGACACGATCGGAAACATACCGCGCGGTTGTCCCGTTTCTGGCGCGGCAATTCGCCTATCACTGGCTGCATCGTCTGAGGATCTTGAAATACTGAGCGCCCAACAGCATCCCGTCGCCAATGCAACCCGGATCGCAAGCGTGAACGACATCACTCCATCCGCAGGCCGCTGGTTCAGGCGACATATCCATTTGGCGCTGCTGATCGGGCTGTTTGTCGCCGAGGCAATCGTTTTCTACGCGCACATCGCCCGCGACGTAGCACCGTTCTATCCGCCGAGTTTCGATCAATTATCGTATTACCTGTCGACCTACGATCTGCTCGGCGCATTCCATGCCAAGGGCTCGCGCGCGTTCGTCGACGAACTGCTGCAGCCCGGCAATCCAACCGGGACCACGTTTGTCCTGCAAGGCACGCTACTGTCGCTGATCGGCGGCGCGAACAGAACGATTTTCCTGAGCGTCAATCTGTTGTACTTTCTCGGTTTGCAGTTCGTGCTTTTTACCGTGATCCGTTCGCGTATCGGCCGCATCGATTTTGCATGGACCGGAATCGCCCTGCTTCTGTCATCAGCCACGGTTATTCAAGCTGCAGGCGGGATCTACGACTACCGTATCGATTTCTCGGCGATGTGCCTGTATGGCATCTGGACGTGCCTGATCGTGTGGTGCGGAGCGTTTCGGCACACCGGCCGATCCCTCATCGTCGCACTGGCCGGCATCCTGCTGGTCTACAGCCGCTTTTTCACGGTCATTTACATCGGCGTCGTGCTCGGCGCCCTGCTCGCGATAAACTTCTACATGCTTCTTCGCGCTTCAACGCCAGAGCGGAACGCGGCGAAGCGACGGGTCATCAACATTCTCCTTTCCGGCGGACTCATTGCGGCCGTCTGTTTGCCGCGGCTCTATCTGTCGCGCGACGCCATCTATGGCTACTACATGATCGGACATGTGCTCGGCGAGGAAAAATATATTCGTGCCCATGAACTGGGGCTCTACTCTCTTGCAGGTCACCTGATCTACTATCCAAAGTCAATTGTGGTGCGACACGTCGGATTACTGGCGTGGCTGATCGCCGGCGCGCTCGCTGGATGGTCGCTCTGGCGCGACCGCGTGGCGGTGAGCGAGATGCTTGGCCGGCTGCGTCCATTCGGCCATGAATTCATTGCGCTCGGCGTCGCCGTGCTGATCCCGGTGGCGGCGCTCACGGCCAACGTTTCCAAGTCGCCTGTGGTCGGCGGAATCGTCACCGTCCCAATCCTGCTTGCGATGGTCCTGTTCGGTGCGGCGCTATGGCCGCGCGGCGCCGTAATAAAGCTAACGCGGGCACGCGCGATCAGTGTCTCCGCCGTGGCGATGGCCATTGCCCTTGCCGCGTTTGCCATCCGGGGCACGTCGTCAAAGGACGTCGCGCCGCGCGCAGATCTCGAGCGTATCACGCTGCTCGCCAGGTCGATCGCGACCTATGCCGCGGAGAACAATCTGGACCGGCTGTCGATGTCGACCGACCGCGTGGTCGACTACCAGAATGTCGGCACGACCAGACTTGCCAGCATCGAATTGCTGCATCGACATCTGGACGTCGATGGTTTGCTGGGCCATGGCGCCTACGGCATTTTTGCAACGTCACGCGAGGACGCCTTGCGGCTTTTGGCTGAAAGCGATGTCATTGTGCTCACCGATCCCGTCACCGACCGCTCGCACCCTTACCCGATGAACACAAAAATCAAAGAATATTGGGGCGAGCTGTGGCAATGGACCAACGAGAATCGCGTTCTGCTGTTTTCGACGGAGATTTTCGGGATTCCGTATCGGGTTTTCGCACGATCACCCTCTGATAAAGAACATCGGCTAGGGAGAGCATCGACCGACGATGCACAACCTCGATAGCCGAGCCGCGACTCGGCGTTAGCGCTGTTCCCGCGAACGGGCGGCAGCCCCAGAGTCTCAGCGGAACACAAACCCAGGTAGAGTCCGTTTGTGGCGGCTTCCAACACTTTTGCACTCAATTGGATGCGGGCAACTCGTCCGAGGAGCCTCCCGCATCGCTCCGTTTTTGCTTCGACGGGCGCCGAAGAAGAAATCCTAGCGCCATAGTCAATGCAACGGCGATACCGAGCCCGGTCACGAAACCAACCGGTTCGTCCCGCCGAACATAAATATTGGATGTCCCTGCCGGTAAGACGATGGAGACAAGCCCGTTCGAATTTGAAATATCGCTTGGTTTACCGTTGATCCAGGCGGTCAGGCGTCGACTGTACTGCACCGGAAGCGCGACGGGACCCCCGTGAAATGTTGAAATCGCGGCGGTAACACTGTTGCCGCTGGCGTTGATGAGTGATCGAGGCAAGGGCGCTTGATTTAGAACAGCTGGTTTTGGTCCGTCGTTCTCGAAATAGGCATCTCCAGTATTCGCAAAATCGACATTGTAAAACTGGCTCACGTGGGTACGGGAGATATCAACGCGCCACCAGAAACTTATAAAAAGAAGGGCGAGCGCCGCGCAGAATGTACCGTAGGCATATACACGAGAATCGCGCGCAACAGCTGTCAAGACGAGACCAGCAGCAATTGTTCCGAACGTAGTCGCAAACATCAACAGTCGATACGGAAATTGAATGGACAGCAATGCGACGGGAAGATATTTCCAGAAAGTGAACGCATTGAAGAAAGAGCATACGAAGAGAGCAGTGACTGCGGTGGTTAAGACCAGCGCTCGAATCTGGCCGTTACGGAAATAAAACAAGGAAGCGACTGCCGAGAGAACAATCAGCGGCCCGAGCTGCAAATTGAAGTTCTTGTAACCGCCGACCAGGGGGTGCAGGTAGGACAGCGGCGAGAAAACGCTGAGATTTGCGGTAAGCGGCCAAAATGCAAGGTCGTTGAATGTGTTCACGATATTCAGGCCGCTTCCTAGCAGCATTGCGTTGGCCCAATATGGCGCAGTCAGTCCGAGCGCTGCGGATCCACACAGAATGAAGTGCGGCGAAAGCGCAAGCATCCGCCGAAATCCGAATAGAAAAAGGCCGAGCAATGCCAGCCAAATCACGGCCCAGGGAAAGAAAATCTTGTGACAGATGATGAACAAGCCCGTGATAAGAATAAATAGAAGGCCCGATTGCATCTGAGGTTTGCAGCAAAATTTTATGAAGTAATACGCCATCCACGGAAAGACGGCCCATGCCGAAAGTTCGGCAAACGCTCCGCGTGTGAAGATATCGGTCATGAAATATGGAGAGATCGGCAACGTTGCTGCAGCAAGGCCTGACATGACAGGGCCGCCCCCCAGCAATCGGGTAGTGAAATACGTTCCGCATGTCGCAGACAAGGCCATGACGGTGATCAAGATCAGCATCACGCGGTAGGGTTCAAGCCCGGTGATGATCTGAGTCAAACCGGCGATTCCATAATAGGTGGGCGCGTAATAGAGAAAGATCGGTCGCAGAACGATGTCGTAATCATTCGCATATTGCAGTGGAAAGTCGCCGTTCAAAAGGGCGTGCTGCGCGCTTGCGGCGAGCCGTGCTGCGTGGGCAAGTTCGCCGCAATTAAAAAAATAATCGCCCCAAACGGGCACGATATTGAGCACTGCGAAGGCGCCGACGCCGATGAAGCAGATCATCAGTCCATGAAGACGGTCTCGCGTCATAACAAATGACTGATGAAATGTCGAAATTTCACGATGATTATCTTCGATCCGGCGGTGCAATTGCATCAATGTACGGGCGATATTTAATAGAAAGCTTTTCGAGCGCTTTGACAATCTGAGCCTTTTTTTGATCCGGTAGATCGGGTTCATCTGCCAGCGAATACAGTTTCTTCTCGACCTGCGCCCAAAATACAGGACCGCCCTTGAAAAGTGCCACGCTTTCGATTCGTGATTGAACGTACGCTGCGACCGCGTAAAAGAATACAAGTGCCGCAATGAGCACCAGAGCTAATTTCACCACGAACTTTTCGAGATCGGTGAGCGACCGGCGGGCCTTTGTCTCAACGCCTGAGTTGCGCTCAAAATCTATCACATCGATCATCTGATGCCTCATTCGCTTGGCAAACATCACGTCATTCAAGCGTAACATGCGGATGAGGGCAAGTGACGTTTACGGTTGCGGGGCATTGCCCATTTTTACGTTGGGCGGCGCTGCGGTTGGTGATTATCATCGCGTCCCATGAGCGTGCGCGGGCTCCGGCTCCGAGGCCGCGATATTAGCCAGGCGTCGCTTTCTGCCAAAGGCTATAGACATTCCCATCCCAAATTCGACGGGCGCCTCCCACAGGAGCGCGGGCCGAGTCGTCGTGCCCAGTTATGATAAACCGAATCAACGAGGGATCGACGCTATTTGCTCGGTCCATGTAGGAAACGGCGCCCGCCATATAGCTCTTGTACGGGTTGATGATGAGAGGGGTTTCGATCAGATAGAAAACTGCCCATTCGTTGTCCAAGTCGTCACGAACCGAGAGCAGCGCCGGATCCCGACCGATTGTTTGGGCGATAGTGAGTATTTCGCGACGGTTATTTTGCCGTTCGGCAAGACCGTCAAACTGTCGGACGCTGTATTTAGTCACAACGGCTACAAAAGTGAGAGAAAATATCGCGGCGGCGATCGCAGGCGCCGATCGAAGACGTTGAGGCAAGTAGGTCTGCAATCGATCATGGATCAGCGTCCCGCCGGCCACAGCAAAAAAACCTATCATCCAGAAATTGACCGTGACGATTTTGTAGACCGCGTAAACATACCGCTCGTCAAACAAGAAATGAGCAGCAGCGAGGCCGATGACCGCAAGACCGACAAGGCGAACCCAATGGCGTCGTTCGAACCATGCTCCTGCGGCTATGGCGAAGACGGACACCAACATGATCGTAACTACAAAAAGGATCAGGGAAGGCGAAAGAAACTGCGGAGGAAGAGACCGCATGGCGCCGAAAGGGCCTAGCTGGGAAATCAATTCAGTTAGCTGACCCGCATCTCCTGGACGCGCAATCGATGTGGCTGCGACAATCTGTATTCTCAACATATCAAGCAAGGGAATAAGTCCCGGCGATGCAAAGAGCAGGAAGGTAGGCGCGGCTATCGCGGCTAGGACAGAGATGCGGATCAAAACAAGGTGGAAGGCGGTGCGCGGCGTCACAAAAAATGTCAACGCAACAGCTATGCCAAAAAAAGCCAATTCGACATAAGCTAGAAATGCGGCGGCGGCTAAAGATCCGATCAGGAAGCTTGTGGTCGTCAAATTGAAATCGTTGCTCGCCCGGAAGGCGAGTGCGGCTATCACGGGAAGTATGGGAAGCAATAGCAACTGATCGAAATTTCCGTAGTGGATAATTATCGCCGGTATAGCAAACCCGGCCAAGAGCACGAGTGCGGCGGTCATCGCCGCTTTCCCAAACAATGTTTGCGCGAAGGCAGCCAGCGCACTTGCGTTTGCGAAAACAACGATGATGCAAAATATCACCATCGATTGATCCGGCCTCGTTCCAAGACCATTCGCGAGAAAGGCGAGCAGAACAGACGATGCATTACGCGCCGTGGACAAACTCGCTGCGAACTGATGAAGCGAGGAAAGCCCCCCGTCTGTACCCCTCACTACGGTTGACAAGTAGTCCGCGACTGCGACGTAGGCCCACGAATCCGCAGATGTTGAGTTAGCAAAAATGCTAAGACCGAAATCGAAGATGGTCGGCATAACTGCTAATGGCAACACCATCGTTAGAGACCAAAGGAAGAGGCTTTTCATCATTAGATTTTGATCGCGCTTAATTTTCCGACGCGCGGATACCCAAAGTCCGAGCCCGATCACCGCTAGGACAGCGGTCGACATCCAGACCGGACCGAAAACGTTTTGCAACGGGATCGAAGCCCATGCCGCTCCAGATAAGGAAATAATCCAGAGCGCTAACGTAATCGTTGGCCCCGCGAACGGCGCCGCCGACCAACGGTATCTGCCAAGCCCTAAGACATGCAGCACGGCGTAACCCGGCCAGACCATGCAGGCGAGCGCGGCGAGCGTCATCGCGAGGGAAACCGCTGGCTGAGATAGCAGACTGACCACAATAACTCGCATTTCGGATCTCATCTTAGAAGCTGGACGCCCGTCCCCTACCATTCTTTTCGATGAATTGAATTCCGGTCTTTTCCAGAGCCTTCTGCATCGCGTGGACGGCGGCCTTCAAAATCGGCGATTGTTGACAGGCCGAGGGCCTAGCGTTGCGCTTTGCGCAAACGGACACCCGCGCCCCCGCCGTTTTCATCGATGAATTCGACGCCGCCCGCTTCCAGCGCTCGACGGACAACGTCTAGCGTGGCCCGTCTCGGTGCGTGATTACCTGCCTCAAGTTGGCGGATTGTCACAATGCCTACGGCGGCACGCTCTGCCAATTCCAATTGGCTCCAATCAATCAGACCGCGCGCCGCTCGGCACTGCGCTGAAGTAAGCATGGGTCTTCCCTCTAATTTCGACAATTATGTACTAAATCGATTGACATGTCGAAAATGACTATTATAAACATATCTGTCGTTTTTAGATATTTAGGAGCAGGTGATGAGAAAGTTTGCAAAACAACCTTCGCGACAAAACTTTATTGGGGGCTCGGACGCCCGCATCATTATGGGCAAGGACGAGAAGGCGCTTCATCGGCTGTGGCGGGAAAAGCGCGGCGAGGCCGCCGCTCTCGACCTCACGGGCGTCCTGATCGTCCAGCTCGGCCTGGTTACCGAGGACCTCAACCGCCGCTGGTATGAGCTCAACTCTGGCCACCGGATTTCTGACATCCAGCGCCATGCGATCCACCGAACTATCCCCTGGATGGCCGCCACGCTGGATGGACTGGTCAAGGAAACCGGCGCCGTCTTCGAGGCCAAATTCATGCTGCCGTGGTCGTTCTCGGAAGAAGGCGCAGCGGAGAAGCACATGGCTCAACTCCAGCACAACATGCTGGTCGCTGGCACCAAGAAAGCCGTGCTCTCCATCATTAACGGTGGCGGCAAGTGGGTTGAATTGTCGATCGAAGCCGACCCAATCTACCAGACAATCCTTATTGCAGCCGAAAAGGCATTTTGGCGGGCGGTCAAGACTGGCGAAACCCCTGCCCTGTTCGATTGCGAACCTCCGAAACCACGGATCGAAGCTGTCCGCGTGGTCGATATGAATGCCTCGAACTCCTGGGCAGAGTTTGCAGCTCTGTTTTGCGAGACCCGAGAAGCCCACACCGACCACGAGCGCGCCAAGAGCGAGCTCAAGGGGCTGATGCCGGAGGATGCCAAGGAGGCCATGGGCCACGGCATCCGGGCGAAACGGTCAAAATCAGGCGCGGTCAGCTTCGATCTGGTTGAAATGGGGGTTGGTCATGCATCGGTCCAGTGAAAGCGTCGCCGCGATCGCAACGGCGCTGGCGAAAGCCCAGACTGAACTCTCCAATCCCGAGAAGGCGATGGTCGGGACCGTCTACAACGTCAGGTCAGACAGTCCACAAAGCTTCCGCTACGCCTCATTGTCGAGCGGCTTGGACATCGTGCGCAAGACCTTGGGCGGCCAGCAAATCGCCATCGCTCAAACCACCGACATCGATCGGGCCAATGGCGTGGTCAACCTGACCACGCTCCTCCTGCATACGTCAGGAGAGTGGATCTCCTCGGACTGGCCAGTCTGCCAGTTATCGGAGACATCTGCACCCCGCCGGATGGGTGCGGCACTCACCTACGCCCGTCGCTACGCGCTGTTTACAATGGTGGGGATCGCCGGGGAGGACGACCTCGACGCCCCCGATCTCACCAACGACCAGCCCGGAGGAGACAAGGCAACAGACGCTCGCCTTGGGTCTGGCGTTGAGCTTGTGCCCGTCCGTTCAAGCCAATTCCGAACCGTCAACCCACACATCCCACTTGGTCGGGAAAAGCTTGGTGCCGACGATTCCGCCGTGACCCGGGCGCAACTCATCCAGGAGATCGAAACCCTGCCGGAGGATGATCTGCAGCCTCGCGCGATAGCCATCCTGAAGGCCAAGAACCGCCTCTCGTCGGATGACGCAAAGCTTGTCGAGGACGCCTTCGCCGCCAGGATGGCCCTGCAAGGCGCATTGCCGGACGCTTTGACGACGGATGAAACGACGCCCGCCTCAACCGATCGCGCACCGCTCCAACCACCCTCAGCACCAACGGACGCCGCCAAGCCGCTGCAGCCAAGGGGGCGCCCGAGAAAGGTCAAAGCCGCAGCCGAGCAATCTGCAGCGCCTCCGATCCCTTCGAAGTCAACCATCGATGACAACAATCCGCCGGCCTTGACGCATCTTCAAGCCGACGCTGCTCCCGCCAAAATCCAAAAAAGTGAGCTGACGATCAGCGAGCCGCGTCGGCATCGCGATAAAGGCCACCTCAAGTTCGTTGCATCACAGCCGTGTCTGGTTTGCGGGAGAAGTCCCGCTGACGCCCACCATCTTCGATTCACGCAGCCCCGCGCGATGGGACGCAAGGTCAGCGATGAGTTCACGGTACCACTCTGTCGAACCCATCACAGGGACAACCATCGCTTTGGCGACGAGCAGGCCTGGTGGGATAGACAGGCCATTGATCCCGTCGCGACGTCGCGAAAGCTCTGGGTCTCGACCCGCCGCATCGAATGAAAGCCGCCAAATTGGCTCAACATCGACGCTGTAGAGGAAGGCGGCTGGGCTTCCCGTTGAAATCAATCGCGATGCGAACGCCGACGCCAGCACATATTCTTAGCCCACCACTCGTGCGGGGCGCCAATGTGATCAAGATCGACGCCTTGATGGAGGACGCTGCCGGGCGAGTAACCCGGTGGGCCGCGCCACGGTTCGGACTTTCAGAATATGCACCGCAACAAGCGCGCGATGACAAATCGGACGCGCGGCTTACCGCCCGAAAGCAAGAGGAATGAAGTTCGATGGTCTGAGGGGCGCCTCACGGACAAAATCTTGGGATCGATCGCAGAATTCCTGGCGATCGCCGCGATCGTGGCCGGCGGGATCTTGTCGCGATCGCCCCGCGAAGTCGGTTGCGACCAAGCTGAGACCAGCGACCGCCTGCCCGCCGCCGTCACGAGTCCGAAGTTTAAAAACGGCGCTTGAAATCATTGTAGGCAGCCGTGAGGCCGTCGAATTCGTCCATCTTCGGCTCCCAGCCCATATCCCTGATGCGAGAGCTATCGAGTAGTTTCCGCATCGTTCCGTTCGGCTTGGTCGTATCATAGACGATCGAACCGCGAAACTCGACGACGCGCGCGATCAGGCTCGCCAATTCGTGAATCGTAAAGTCGTGTCCGCAGCCGACGTTGAAGATGTCATGCTTCGTGTCCGCCGACATCAGGAATGCCATTGCGTCGGCGAGATCGTCGACGAACAGCAGTTCGCGGCGCGCCGTGCCGTCACCCCAGACCACCAGCTTGTCATTGCTGGACATTTTGGCCGCATGGGACCGGCTCAAAATGCCGGCGACCACGTGCGCGTGATTGGGATGGTAGGAATCGCCCGGCCCATACAAATTTGGCGGAATCACTGAGATGAAATTGCAATTGAACTGGCGGCGATAGGCACGGCACAATTCGATTCCGGCAATCTTCGAGATTGCGTAAAATCGGATGTTCTCCTCCAACGGACCGGTCAGAATCGCGTCTTCGCTGATCGGCTGCGCGGCCTGGAACGGATAAATACAGTTGGAGGCGACGAACACCAGTTTCTCAACGTTCGTCGCTTTGGCGGCGTGGATCACATTCGCCTCGATCAGCAGATTGTTAAAAAGAAAGTCCGCGGGCAAAGTAGCGTTGGCGAAAATGCCCCCTACCATCGCAGCAGCATGAAAGACGAGTTGCGGCCTGTTGCTTTCCATCCAGTTGCGGACGGCGTCCTGATCGCAAAGATCGAGTTCCTGACGCGAGGGCATAAACAGCTCGCAGCCCTCGCCCTTCAGGCGCCGAACCAGAGCCGAGCCAACCATGCCGCGGCTCCCTGTCACCCACACCTTCTTGTTGGAGAAAAAGCTCATAGTCAGATCCTCGCCACACCGACTTTTTGCATCGATTTCATTGTTGCTTCAAAATTCACGGAGGTGACGGCAGCTACTGCTCTTAACGTTTCTGAAACAGCTCCGAAAGCAGCCTAATACTGTTCCGAACCTGCTGTTTGGTTTCCACGAACAGGTTGCTCCGTGCATGGGAAAGAGTTCCGCGGCAAAGGTGTGAGGTCCGCGGATTGGGTGATAAGTAATTAACGTTTGGGTGTCAAATACTTGTGATCGATAAGCCGCCTTTCGAAGCCAGCTCGCTCACGGGGCCGGAAACGTCGCGCCGCGCCTTGGCTGTGGTCCGGCCTCGGGCCGCGGCAGGCGTCACAGACCGTCCCAATCGCCGACGTGAGAATGCCAATGACCGGTGCCCCACGCATGTGCGCCGGAGACCATGAGGACCAACGGGCGCGGCGTCATCAGAGGCGGAATCGCGATCAAGCCGCACCGCAACAGGTCCAGCGCGCCATTGATTATTGAACGAAACCGTGGCGAAGCAGCCTTGCTGGCGCGACCAGAACCCGGCGTGCCGGATCAGCGATCGTTGGGCAACCGCGTCGACTGCGAATGCGTCCATAATCACGCTCACCTTAACGCCGAACAAGCGCAAGGTTCTAAGGACGATCCACCCGCAATCCTCGGCGCCGTTTCTGACGACGTAGCAGGAATTGACCGGACGCAGCGCGGAACAATAGCGCGCGTTCATGTACGCGGACGATCTGATGATTTGCAATCGATCCGAAGGGGCAACACTACGCACCAGCAGATCCTGAGCGTCACCGAAACGATCGACGCGGCGAACGGTCCCGATCGCGGTCCGGTGGTGAATGACCCCTGCGAAGGGCGACAGAGTGTCGACCGATCGCCACCCTATGGCAGCCAGTTGCGGCGCGGAGTGAGAGTTCGGAAAGCCGAAAAACACGTCGCTGGAGGGCAAGCCTTCGGCCAGCACCGCCATGCATGCCTTGAAGAAGCCCTTTCGACGCTCGGACGGCGTGGTCGCGATATCGCAGATCTGCCAGCCCGTGACCGGGCCGCGGCCTACGCTGAGCTGCACCGGGAACGCCGCGCACATCGCGACGAGCCGGCCGTTGCACCGCAACTCAGCAATTCTCGCCGGCTGCAGGAGCGTGTATTTCCATAAGTAATAGTCGGACGTCTGAACAGCGGCCCACTCGGCTTCACCGGCATGTCCATCGAAGCAACGCTGCTGAAAGAGCGCTATCCCTTCAAGATCCGCATCGGCCGCGACTATGAGTCTTGGTTCCACTATCACTCCGGAGCAATTGAGCGTTGTCGTTCAGAAAAGGTCGAACTCCTATTGCTCTCGCCGAGAATTGGGTCGGCCGCGGGACCCATGCATGCGCGCAACGCCGAGCGCGAAAATGCGGGCCTTGGCCAGTAACACCTTTGATCTCAACAAATAATGTGCCATGAAAGGCAAATTTTTCCTACCGCGAATTGGATCGGCTGACAACCCATTCAAATCGGCAATCGCTTCTCCTCCTCCCCCAATGTGGTCGCCCCCTGATGGACATCAAGTCTGTTCAAAGTAATAACCTGCCGCGTCCTGGCAGCCGGCCGTGCTTTGCGGTATTTCATACTTGGCCCGGCATCAAGAACGCGGAATATGAGATCATTCAGCGAATCATTCAGGCGGCTGAGAACATCGGCGTAGAGGTCTACGTCGTTGATAACGACGGATATCTGGTCGATTCAGACGAGTCGGAATCCGGACAGCCATCGAAGCGCATCGGGCGAGACGATTGCGAGTTTGTGCTGTCGCTGCATTTCGAATCTCCCCGCTTGCTGGACCTGTATTCATATGCGGCGCTTTGGAATCCGATTGATTTTTATGCCGCATTTGGATATCATCGTTCGATCGAGAAGCTGGCCAGTCACAATGATGTCGTCTCGTGCCGGTCGGATGTCGCAGACGCCCACGCCGCCAGCCTTTTCGGTAATCTCCGCCGCGGATTCGAGCGCCCCGCCCCGGTCTTCTTTCACACCGTCCCGAGTCCCTATCTTGAGCCCAACGTCACTGAGCAGTCCAAGCTGTTCTACATTGGGATCAACTGGGAGCGGATATCGGGAAAAAAAGGCCGCCATCACGATCTGCTCGAAAGTCTGGACAATGATGACCTAATCCAGATCCACGGCCCCGAAACGTTTGAAGGGGTCCGGCCTTGGGAAGGCTTCAAATGCTACGGCGGTTCGATCCCGTTCGACGGCCGCAGCGTTCTCGAGAAAATCAATGCGGCGGGCATCTGTCTCGTCCTGTCGTCAACGTCGCATCAACAGTCCGGAATCATGAGTTCGCGGCTGTTCGAAGCGCTGGCCGCAGGCGCAGTCATCATTTGCAATCCCCACCCTCTGATCGAGAAACATTTCGCGGATTGCGTCTATGTCGTCGATGATGAGGTCACTCCGCTTGAACTCAGCAAACGCATTCGCGAACTGGTGCTGGAGATCAGGAAATCGCCATCGATCGCGCTGGAACGGGCGCGACGCGCGCAGGCCCGCTTCAGGGAAAACGGCTTCGGGCTCGAACACTGCCTCAGTTCGCTGTTTGCCGCGCACCCCCAACGCAAAGCGAGTTTTGAGAAGCAGCACTTCAGCACGGCGGCCGCCCGCACCGCGGTGCTGCTCAATTATCCCGGTCTGGACATCGACGTCCTGGAGGCGATGATCGCCAACGTGCGACAACAGCGCGGCATCGCTATCGACCTCATCGTCATGTGCGATACATCCCTGCACGAGCGCTCCGGGCCGAGAATCGCGGCAGCCTGTCAGGCGGAGAATCTGAGCGCGACGATCATTCACGAGAGAATTTGCAGAATCGGATCAGCCCAGCCGAACCGGCGCCTGCGCGCGACACGGACCAATCCGCTGTTCGCCAAGGCGCTGGATCTCGTCAAGGCCGATTTCTTCTGCACCATGCAGGCCGACGATGTCTGGTTCGAGGATCACCTCACCACGCTCGCCCGGACCCTGCAGGATCACCCGGAAGCGTTGCTCGCCTGCTCCGGGCGGATTACGGAAACGCGGGGGCGATCCGGAAAACGCAACAGGCATCTTGACAATCTATCGATGAAGGATTTTTCAAGTCTCCTCGACACAAGTCTCGCGCGGGACGTCGGGCGTTATCTTTATCGCTCGGCGTTGCTGCGCCAATTACCGAAAACGGTGCGCGACATCCTTCCCGTTCTCGATGGCCAGGAACATCGGCTGTTGAACTTGTGGGCTTCGATGGGCGCGCTCCCGGCGCAGAGCAATTATGCGACATACGTTCACGACGAAGACATGAACGCGGCGGTACATACTCCCTACTTTCCACTCGCGACGCAGATCGAGCTCATTCGCGACACGGTGCGCGGCAACAGCGAATGGCTGATGAAGTTGTCAAACGTCCGGCAGTGGGAACGCACCGAAAACGAGTTGCACATCACGCCTCGCGTTCGGTTCGACCGCTTTCCGAAACTGGAGAAAGGCCATATCTATCAGCTGGAGGAAGCCCGCCTGAGCGGATTTCATCCTCCATCCGGAGACGGGACGTGGATGGACGGCACCGCCGGCATCGTGCGGTTCGAGATGGATGTGATCGACACCGAGAACTGGCTTGTCGTGGCGTGCAGCGGGCGCAACTCGGAGATCACGGGCGACAAACAGCGGCTCTCGGTCGTCCTCAACGGCAAGTCGCTTGGATCCGAAACGATCAGCGAACGCATGCAGCGGGTCTATTTCAAGATCGACCCGGACTGCTTTTTTGCCACCAGCCTGATGCGTCTGGAATTCAAGGTTGCGCATGCGGAGCTGATTCACGACGATGCCGGCAAGATCCTGGATGCCCGCAAGCTGGGATTCAAGCTGCGAGGCTTCGGAGTCATCGGCGAACGCCCGAGCTTGCGCCTGCAGCTCGACGAACCCCATCAGTTCGGCGCGGGTGGCGACGAGGTGATGGCCGCCAGCCAGGGCTTTTTCGGGGTCGAGGACGACGCGCTATGGATCGACGGGCTGAACGCGTCGATCGGCTTGGAGGTCGACACCGGCGGCAAGACATGCTGGCTCAGCCTGGTGGCCGCAGGGCGACGTTCGGCCGCCACCGGCGACGATCAGACCTGCACTGTCGCGCTGGACGGCACAGTCTTGGGGACCGTCCGGCTTGACGAGAGTTTCGGGCAATATTTCCTGGAAATTCCCGCGACGGTCCCGAGCGGCATCGTCCGGCTTGCCCTCACGGCCGCGCATGCCGAACCCGTGCTGGACGATAACGGCAAAACCGTCGATTCGCGCAGGCTCGGCGTCCGGATCAAGGCGGTCGGCATCGTGACTGAGGAGCTGGGCAGCCAATTGCAGTCGGGGAGGATCGAAGCGCCCAGCCCTCGACGCCGCCAATGGCCTTTTCGGCGCTGACTCGGGCCGTTCGCCCTGCCGAGATCCGGCTGGAATCTTCCGGATGCGCTTAGCGCAACGTCAATAACGAAAGCGGCCGAGCGTGATTTCCGCGATATCCTTCCGGTTCGGCCGATCGAGAGGGATCGGAAGCCGCACGTCGGCCGGGACAAGATCGTAGAGCTTTCGGTTGGCAAACGACACTTCGAGGATTTCGGGAAACGTAATCGTTCCGAGTACGATTACCTTTCCATAATTGTTGGCGTGCAGATGCACGACCCCGAACTTGTCGCGCAGTTTGGACAGAACGCCGACCGCGCGCTCGACGTCCGGCGATCGGACGATTTGATCAAAATTGTGGAATTCGCACACCAGCTGGGCGATGCGGTCGGCGTCGGCGTCAGCGAGTTGCTCAAGAACCGACCACTCGTCCCCTTCGATATCCATCTTGACGATGACGGGAGCATCTGTTTCGGACAACCGAAGGGCGGACGACATAGGCTCCGCTCCTTCCGCCGCGAAAGGCGCGATTTGAATTCGGTGGAAAAGAACCCGCGCATGATCGACCGGCCCCGAATCGATGGTGTGATCGAATTGGTGGACCGTGATCCCGCGCGCGGCCATGTCGAGATCCCAGGAGACCTCGTCTCCGACGCCGAATGAAAACGCCGTCTCGACGCGACCGAAATCATCAACCAGCAGATAGCCACCGTCGGCATCCCCGCCGACCCGCACGAGATTATGGGATCTCACCGCTTCCATCTGCAAACATTGCCCGATCCGCCGGATTCGGTCCTCGGCAATCTGGTCGTCGATGAATAACGTGCCTGGATCGGCCTTGCCGTCACGCCTGGCTAACTGGCCTCGGGCGTCGATGATCAGACCGGTCAAATGGCGGTCGACATGGGAGACGTTGTCGTGAATTTCGGTCGCGGTCTGCTGGGCCAACTGCCGATGCATTTCGGCAACCTGCTTTGCGAGCTCCCTTTCGAGACTGCTCAAACGCTCGTCAAGATGATGGTTGATGTGGCCCAAAGTGGTGTGAACGAGCTGATCGAGGTGAGGATTGACGGTGGAGAACCTAGCCTCGATCGCAGAAGCCATTTGTTCGGCGAGCTGGCGATGCATCTCACCCAGCCGCGTCGAAATTTCGTCGGAAACCAACCGGACGAGATCCGATGTCACCGGGTCGGGCAAGCCTTGGCGGTTCGGATCCAAGGCCGCCTTCGCCTGACGCGGTTTAGACTCAGTCTTCGACTGCCCCCTGATTTTCAGAGCAGCCCAAAATCTCTGCGCCAACATTCCGCTCTCTCTTGCCTCACCGTCACTTTCAGGCGCTCGCAGCAAGCGTTCGGATTTGCCCCAGCGCGGGGGTCTAGCGCCCATTATGACATGATCCCGCCCAGCGGTCGAGATTGCAATTCTGCAAAAGACCTCGCCTCGTCGACCATCGCCGGCACGAAGCTGGTTTGCTGTCCTTGACGATCGTTCGGCTCTGCATGGAACGTTCGGTCGCTAATTCAGCAATAACGAGCGCAATATGCCATAGTGCCGCGCGCTCCATCCCGCTGCCTCACCGCCAGCAAGGCTCAAATCAGATCACTCAAGCTACGCCGGCCTTCGACTCGCAAATCTTCATGAGCATCCGATTTCCCCAATTCAAATTAGAATCCATCCCAATCGCCAATCTGCGACCACCAGCTATCTGCTGCTGACCTGTCCGAGGTCATCAGGGTAAGCGGACGGGGAACCGCAAAGTTTGGAATGGGGAGCAGTCCGAATTTGACAAGGCCAAACCGACCTCGCGTGTTGTTGGCGGTCAAAACGCCGACGCAGCCCTGTGTCGCAGCCCAATGACCAGCCTGTGAAATCAGCGCCCTCTCTGCCGTGTCATGGGCGCTGAAGACATCCATGATCACGCAGATCGGAATTCCGAACACTCGGGTTGCGCGAAGCACAATACATCCCTGATATCCGTCCACCCCTCGAATCACAAAGCAGGCGTAGGGGTGCAAATTCGCGGCGTTGTATCGACCGTTCAAATATGAAGAAGAGCGGTTGAGTTGCAATCTGCGAGATTTTTCGATCGTTTCCAGGAATATGTCGTGATCGCGCTCAAATCGCGTGATCTGAACGATTTGCGGACAGGCACTTCGATTCAAAATGACGCCCCCGAAAAATGACAAATTACCAGAAACCCGCCAACGCCTTTTTGTGAGAAGCGGCAAGGAGTTGCTGTTCGGGAAGCAAAACAGGACGTCGTGATCTGGAATAGAATTAGAGAGCGACTCGAGGCAATTCGAGAAATATCCTTTGCCTCTTTCGGATGGTCTGGTTGCAATGTCGCATAGCTGCCAGCCCATGACATTGTGAGGCGCAGTTCTCAATTCGACAGGGCATGCCGCGCACATGGATATGATTTGCCCCCCATTTCGAACCATCGCGATTTTTGCCTTCCCGGTCATGGTGTACTTCCAGGAGTAGTGGCCAGCAACTTGGGACGCCTTGCGTTCGCCGGCTCCGGAGACCTCCTCAAAGCAGACCCGCTGAAATACCGCTATCTCATCGTAGTCGGCGCCTTCAGGGGCTAGCACTTCCAGGCCCATGACATATCCTCACATATCTTCCGACGTTTCGAATGCATGCGCGTGCGACGGGGTATACTCGGTTGATCGCGGCCATTGGAGCTGGCGGATTGAATTGAAGGACGAAGCGGCTACCGCGAAGAGCCATAGCGCCGTGAATAGCCCGTACACGATCCAGAAAGCCGTCAGCCCCAGATGGCTGTACCGAACTTCAATTTTGTTGTTTCCGGCTTGAACTTCCATTGCGCTGACCCCGTTGATATCCCGGACGTCTGCGCGACGACCATTGATGTAGAATTTGAGCCTCCGATTGGGCCAGGGCAGGTACTCGACGGTCGATGGGACATCGGACTGAAATTCGAGGCTAAGGTGATTGGCCTTGTTGTTCTTGAAGTCGGAAATCTGGAGCTTTGCAGCGCTCGTAAGTACCGACGGCTCGCTTCGGAAAACCTCCAGTTCGGCCAGGCTTAGATAGCTATCGGCAAGCGGCTGCTTGCCGCTGAACTGGATCCGAACGTAACGGCCGTGCGCGCCGTTGACCTTCACATCGTGCTTTGCCGAAGGAGTAGAGATGAGGGTACTCCAGGTACTCGAGCGTGCTCTTGCTTCATCTGCCGTGTCTGTAGCCGAGAATGGCGTCTGGGAAATCAGCACCCAAAAGTTCTGACGCCTTTCACTGCAGCAATCCGTCCTATTCCATACGCTGACGCTATCGATCGGTTCCACGGAACCAAGATCGACTTCCAACCACGCGTTCACGTCGAGGTTAGTGTGCGTCACGGAGCTTTCCTCAAAGTTGCCGCTCGTACGTCCGTCTGTCGCTCGGTTAGCGCTGGCGCCTTGATATGTGCTAATTTGCCGAGCGGTCTTCCCCAGAGCAATATTGGTTCGCGCCACTTTAGGTGAAATTCGAAAATAGCCGTTATCAAAACCATAGACGCCCCCGTCGCTAGCTTCGGCAAAGCTTCGCAACGGGATCACGACAACATCGTTGGGCAGCTCGAACACTTCATGGTCTGGTAGGATTTTCAGCCAGGTTGGAACGATGGGCGAGCCGAGATCAGAACGACGAGCTATCACAAAGTCCGCGCCGGAATTGGCAACGTAGTTCCAGTCGGGCATCACTTGGACGTCGCCTTGCACCGGCATCTTAAGCATGTAATCGGCCTGCGTAGCCAGATAGAAAGCAAATCCGCCATATGAGGACAGGTTAATTTCATTCAAAACGGTGTCGGGAAAGGACTTGGGAAAAGTCTCGATGCCGGGGGACTTTGTCCACATCGGTGTGACATCAACGTACTTGATCAATTCTTTTTTGGTGTTTCGCTTGAGGAACGCGACCAGACGGCTTCGGAGCTGATCATCCAGCGACACGCCAAGTCGGGCTTTTTGCTGCGCAAACGTGTTTCCTCCCAAAGAATAATCATACATCTTGTCCAGCGTTGGAAGGCTGAAGATCACGGCGGCGATGCCGTACAATAATGTCTTGTGGGGAAGCAGCAGAAAAAACACAAACAGCGTACACAGGAAGAGTTCAACGATGACGTAATTGTTTATCCCCAACTGCTCGGTCAACGCCGGATTCCTACCGACAATAAACGCTGCTGACATGGTTAGTAGGATCAGAAGGGCAAGCGCACCACGAACTGCATGGGTTGGCGTCGCTTCAACCAGAGATCGGAGCATGACAGCAATGAGCACGGCGAGGAGCAGATTTGCGGGCAGAAGGAACCGCTGGTAAATATGCATCGAACCGATTTGCGGAATAAAGTAGTAGACGAGGTCGCTAACGACACTGAATTGACCGTAAATTGAAAGGATGGTCGCAAAGTAAATGATTGAAAAACTTGTGACGATGGTCCAGTCCCTCGGCCTAAGTTGGTCGAACGTTTTCGGGCTCGACACAAAGAGACCAGCGATCGTCAACGACAGCAATCCAACTGTGACTGAAAACTCGTAAAACGGCCCCGTAACAGTCAGGTGCGGCGAGAGCGCGCGTAAAATTGACGACGGCGTTTCCGAGAGCTGGTGTGCGCTGTAGAAAATGGACGCGCTATTGGCGCTAGGCGACTGCTTCACAAACGAATAAACCGAAAACAGGTATGGCGAGGCGACAAAAGTGCCGGCTCCAAACGGAACCAGCGCTAATACAAATCGACGCGCGCGGTCGTAGAGCCTTTCATCCTTCAATTTTTCCGGCGGATCATTGAGGATCGTTTGTATCGCAACAAGCGCCAATGCAAGCGCGAGGCATGCCCCTCCCATCGGAATGTAGCCGCCGAGATAGCACATCAGCACGGGCATACAGGATAGCAAAAGGGTCACGACGGACGGGCGTTCGCTAAATACGAGGGCCGAATAAACAATCCAGGGGACCAAGGCGGCGCAGAAGACAAATTCAGGCTGCACAAGGGAATCGATCATCGTGACGCTGAAGGCGAACACGATTGACGCAAAGCTCGCGGCGCCAAAGTTGAATCCGTAAAAGCGGACCAGTAGTTTCGAGGTGAAGTAGCAAGCCAAGAAGCTGTGCAAAGCGAGTGCGAAAGTGAGCAGGTGCCCCATGCCTCGAGTCGAAACCCATGCTTTAGGCATGACGAGTGAGTAGATTACAAATACCGGATGAACAGCGAAGAAATTCGGCGTCAGAAAAAAATCGGCACTGCCGTTGTAATTCGAAAAATCAATGGCAGTAAAATGGAGCGAAGAGAGCAAAGCGTGAGTCTTAAGCAGAAGAGGCCAGAAGTAACCCAGCACGTCACCTGTGTACAAAAAGCCAGCGTCTACCGAGGAGTTTCTTAGCGCTGGAGTATAATACACCGCTGTCGCAACAAAGGGGACCACGAACGACTTGCTGCGGAATAGGACGATGATCAGGAACGTTAATGCGCCGGCTGCGTGGTCGACCAACGACCTTGTTAGAGTTTTCATAGGAATTCTAAAGCGCATTTCGGCTCCGCTGTCATAAGTCACTAGCGAACCGCGATCCCCAACGTTGCCATCGAGCAGGAAGGAACAATCCCAGATCCCAACAATTCGTTTGATGCGATTCAATACTACGCAATAGCAGCCGTGGATCGTAATCGTCATCACAATCTACATCTAGGAAGTTTGTCAAACCTCAAACGGGCACCCTTAGGCGCGCTCGAACGTGAAAGCCAAGGTTGCGGGGCGGTCGGACCAGCAGGTACGACGCTGTTTCCTGCCGATAATTTGCGCTTAAGATCACTGACTACACCGGCACCAATCTGCAGGCCCAATTCGGCACAAAGCTCAACTCCCAGGTCCGAGAGCTTGCGCCGCTTGGCGCCCGAGACTTCGAGACCGCCATACTTGGTCCTTCCGCTTGTACAATGTCGCACTGCTGATCCCGTGCTTGCGGCATATGTCGCCACCCAAGCGCCTGAAAGACAACAATACAGTGACCTTATTTGGCAGAAGACATTTGCTGCTCCCAGCGATACGCATGCTCAATGATTGTGCGCAAGTGGTCGAACCGAGGTCGCCAGTCGAGAGCTCGAAGTTTCTTGCTCTCGGAAATCAGCGCCACCGGGTCACCGACTCTGCGTTTGGCTATTTTTTTCTTGAGGGTGGTACCGGTAACGCTCTCAACCGTTTCTAAGACCTCTTTCACTGAATAGCCGCGGCCATAGCCACAGTTCAACAGCACGCTGCCGCCATTTTCGTGCAGATGGCGAAGTGCAACCAAGTGAGCATCAGCCAAGTCCGCGACGTGAATAAAATCACGGATGCAGGTGCCGTCGTGGGTCGGATAATCGTCGCCAAAAATCTCGATATGTTTATCCTGTTTGGCACACGCTGCAAGCGCAACACCGATAAGGTTCGTCGGGTCACGGAGCGTCTGGCCATACCGCAGTTGGGGATCCGCTCCGGCGACGTTGAAGTATCTCAATATCGCGTAGTTTATTCGGTAAGCAGCACTGACGTCGCGAATGATCTCCTCTGACATCAGCTTAGATCGGCCGTACGGCGACATTGGCAGCAATGGTTCCTCTTCATCTACCAAGCCAACCTCCGACCGACCATATACAGCAGCAGTCGAAGAGAACACAAAATTCTGCACGCCGTTGTCGATCGCGGCCTGAAGCAACGAATGGGTCTTGACGGTATTGTCAAAGTAGTACGTCAAAGGATCCCTTACCGAATCGGCGACGATCAACTTGCCGGCGAAATGCAGTATCGTTTCGATACCATTCTCCAAGATTATGTCCGTCAACAGTTTCTGATCGCCAACATCTCCGATCACCAACTTGACGCCTGCTGGAAGGAACTTGCTGCTACCTGTCGAAAGGTCATCAAGAACGATGGGATTGAAACCTTGGTCGAGCAACGCCAAAATGGCATGACCACCAATGTATCCAGCCCCGCCCGTAACAAGAACTCTCATCGTTTTTTTCTTTCCGAACTACGTCAAAGGCTCACTCCAACTAGCCAGCAGCTTGTGGATTCTGCCCCACAACCCGTAAAACCCAGTTTGAGCTAGCTCATGAGTTTCGAAGCGAGCTAGAATTCCTCTTTTCCAAATCGTCAAACCACGTTTCCTGATTCGGTGGCCCTACGTTGGTCAGTCGCTGCGTCAACGGGTATATTCGAACGGTCCACCACGAAGCTCGGACGCTTGCGAGCCTCGCGAAGAATTCGTCCGACATACTCACCCAACACTCCGAGAAACAGCAGTTGCAATGCTCCGACGAAAGTCACCGCCAAGATGACCGATGTCCAGCCCGGAACGGTTAGTCCATAACGCAGGAACATTGTGAGCGCAAAGATTCCGTACAAAGTACTCAGCCCTGCCAACAGAAAGGCGAAGACCGTGGCCAATCTGAGCGGCTGAATGCTGTTAGCGATCACGCCCGTCATCGCAAAGGAAATCATCTTTCGCACTGAATACTTAGTCGTGCCATGGAGGCGCCGGTCAGGTAAATAGGGGATCTTGAAAGTCGGAAAGCCGACCCAGGGAATGATCCCACGAAGAAAGAAATCGTGCTCCGACAAACCGTTGACGACATCCACAACCTTACGATCTAGGAGCCGGAAATCGGCACTTCCCGGATCAATCGAAACATCCGAGACCAAATTCATTAGGCGATAAAATAGTGCGGACGTTATCTTCTTCAGACCCGCGGGATGTTCCAAATCACTTCGTAAGGTCAGGACAATCTTAAAACCCTCGATCCACTTTGCCACCAATTGTGGAAGAAGCCGTGGCGGATGCTGCAAATCGCTATCCATCGTGATAACGCAATCGCCAGTCGCATATCTCAAACCAGCGCGAAGCGCCGTCTGATGGCCGAAATTGCGTGAAAGGCCAATGAACTTTATTCGGTTGTCTGCCCTGGAAGCCATTTCGACAACGGCAAGGGTGCCGTCCGAACTTCCGTCATCGACAATAATGATTTCATGCAAACCCTCCGGCAGGAACGATCGAATCTCATCGAAGAGTAGGGAGAGATTGCGCTCTTCATTGTGCGCTGGAACAACGATCGAGATTTTCATAGTCAAGAACCGGGGGTTATGATAAGCTTACCAACGCCAATCTTTCACATCTTTATTGCTAGGTCAAAGGATCGTGGCCGGATTTTAGTTTGCGGGACTGATAGTTAGTGGCTCGCCGATTTCTGCGACATGAACGTCGCCCCGCGAACGAAGATGCAACTTCGACAAACGCGGAATTTTTGATGGGTCTGGGCCGCATTCTCGATTGCCTCCTAGATAGCCTGTCGCTAAAAGCCCCAAAAATAGTTTAACTGAGTTTCGATCGATGAAACAATTGCTGCACCGTAAAGGAATGAAGATGTGGCAAGGCTGTTACAGCAGGTCCGAGAATCCATGGACCAGAATATCAACCCGCCTTCGACGCAACCGTCCGGTGCTGAAATGATTAGCTGTCTAGTATGTGGCGGCCGCTACGAATCGTCGCCGATATCTGGCCTGCTTTACTGTTCATCGTGTGGCTTCACATCCGCCGATGTTCACATGTCCGACGAGGAATTCCATTCGCTATACGGCGAAGATTACTTTCATGGAAGGGAATATCTTGATTACGTCGCCGAAGAGGACAGCCTTCGGCTTAACTTCAAGCGTCGGATCAGCGTTCTCAAATCACTCGTACCTGATTTGTCTGCGGCAGAATTATTCGAAATTGGTTGCGCCTACGGATTCTTTCTCGACGAAATGAAATCAATGGTGAAGCAGGCCAGCGGCATCGATATATCGGCTGAAGCCGTTCGATACGCGGTTGACAAGCTTCACGCGAAAGCCTCGCTCGGAGACTACCTTACCTTCGACATCGGACGCCAAGTCGATGTAGTCACGATGTGGGACACGATCGAACATCTCAAACGACCGGATCTCTTTGTTCAGAAGGCAGCCGGTGATCTTAAAGTTGGGGGCATTCTGGCCATAACAACTGGTGATATCGGAAGCTTGAACGCCAGGCTCCGAGGGGCGGCTTGGCGGATGATCCATCCGCCAACTCACATGCACTATTTCTCTACGGCCACGCTGTCAAAATTACTCGTCAGAAACGGATTTCAGATTGTTCACGTGAGCCATCCTGGCAATTCGCGTCGCGTGCGTTCGATCCTCTTTTTCCTACTTATGTTGAAGTCAAAGCACCCCAAGCTTTATGGCTGGCTGGAAAAGGTTCCAATGGCTAATGCGCGCGTCACCTTGAATTTGTACGACATCATGTTTGTCGTCGGCCGCAAGCAATAGAACGATGCAGTCGGTCATTATTTTTCTGCTTTATGGGTTTTATACGGCGGCCAGCGTAGCCGGCCTCATCCTACTCAAGCAAAACCTCGCAAATGCGAACCTTCTGATTTCAACCGGTGATTTTTTTGCGGTAGACGTATTGCTTGTTGGCGCAGGCGCTGCACTGTACATCGGAAGCTTTGGAATCTGGCTGATGATACTGGCTCGCAACGAATTGTCCGTTGCCTACCCAGCCGCAATTGGTCTCACATTAGCTTTTTCAACAATTGTCGCCCGGGTTGTCCTGAATGAACCGTTGAGCATTGGGCGCGTCTTTGGAATTTTCGTAGTCTTTATTGGGATTAGTGTGATCGCTCGCAGCTAATACTGACGGGCGGCTGGAGGACGGTATCTTCCGGTGGCCGAAGATTGAGAACGGCGTGATGAAGTTAACTAATGTGCACTACATGCTGATCATGACGAAGCACGGCCTGCGGCTTCGGTGAGGACGTCACATGGCCGAAGAAGAACTTCCGCCGGAGCCTGAGTGGCGCGGCGTATCGGGCCTGAGAATCGTGATTCCGGCCGCCAGGCCTGACGTGATGCTCGTTGAGATAAAGACGCTTTACGGTCCTGTACGCCTGTCGATGCCGAGGAGCATTGCGCTGAAGGTCGCTGAAGCAATCGCTGAAGAAACCGAGAAGCTCGCCCCAGACCGGTCACTCTCATAGAGGATGATCTTTCAGACATGGGGATTGGTTTCCGGGCAAAATCAGGTAACGAAAACAGCAAAAGCTATTCCCGGTTCGCAGCGGAGTTGCGTGGGAACATGATCCCTAAAAAATCCTCGGGCTGCCCTTGCCTTTCGGATGCTCTATCGACGATCTCGCGGACGAGGCCGTAAAGGAGGTAAAGGCACTTTTCAACAGAGCTCGCATCTGCGACCGTTGCATCGCCGACAGGTATGCAATCTCTACTCCCTCACCACGAATCGAAGCCAAGAAACGCTGACCGTCCGTTGACTTCGCTGCTCCCGCCAAAATCGACAAAAGCAAGCTCACAATCGGCGATTCGTCGCGACGTCGCGAAAGCTCTGGGTCTCGACCCGCCGCATCGAATGAAAGCCGCCAAAATTGGCTCCCTCGCTAAAAAGCTTCTCGAAGGTCCATGTTGATGCCGAGATCGGCACAATGGTCGGATTACGCACTACGATTTTTTTGGAACGATCGGGCTTCAATAAAGTGCTCGACGGCAACATCGATACTGGAGAGGAAGGCGGCGGCTGGGCCTCCCGGTTGGCGCGCATTTCATTATGTCGGGGCCCTACCCCGTCTATGATTGTCAGAGTTTCAAGTGTCGAAGAAACTCTGTGGTCGTATTGCCAGGATCGTGACGCTCGTGTTCCGGTGCTGACCGAGGAGTACCGCGCACGCAGCCCATTCGGCGACCGGCCCATCTGGCGTCTGTGCGGCCCCGCTGTTATAATTCGAAGGACAAAAAAATAGGTCCAACTCGTATGAAGATCGGCAATCGACCCAAGAGAACAACCGGGGAATTGATCGCCCTCATCAATCAGCGCCGAGCGGATTGGTGGCCGGCTGAATTCCGGCTCACGATTGACAGATCTGCCGAGCATGATTGGATCGCCATTGTGGACGCACGGACGGGCGACTTCAATGGAAATCGAGGTGCTGATTTTTCAAACAGCCTGGCGCAAGTTGTAGCCGAACTCAGGCTTCGTAACGCCTGGGCCGGGCACTAGGAGAAGTCTCTATCGGCTTTCGACGCAATCGCAAATGCGCCAAGACCAACTCTCAGGGCGCTAACACAGAGACCTGCTAGCCCTGAATTGGGCTTACCTCGACCACAAACTGATGGATCTCCCGCACGATCTTGCTATGAAAGCCCTCTTGCTCGAGAAGACTTGCGATCTTGATCGTCAGTTCGGCGAAAAGCGCCTCGTAATTTGGGCAAGTAAGCGACAGACCGGCTAAGTCATCGCTCCATGCGCGAACCCCGCCGCCCTCAACATTCGCGATTCTTATGGTAACCATTCTCAGTTTTTGATTCATCGACCTAATTTCCGGATCTGCTCCACGCCAAACGCCAATTATGGATCGCTTATTTTTGCTAGCGATCCCCCACAAACATTGCAACTATCGGTATCGAAAATTAGGGGCTGACAAAGGACTTCTCCTCCAGTCCTGCATCGCGCATTGACGCCGAAAACCGTCATATCCGCTGGTCAGCCAGCCAATTTCGGTTTCACGCGCCCCGCGGCGCTGCGGCCGGGCAAAGTCTTATTCTCTTGAGGCCAAGCCCGGCGACTACCTCAAAGAGGCCGAGTAATCAGCGCACCGTCCTTAAAAAGAAACGGCCCCAGCGCGGGAGAGCAACTAGGGTCAAGGCCTCGGCTAGGATGCCGGTGCAACGCGGCATCAGCGATCTGCGGACGCGGCTGGCCACGTCCGCGGTTTCTGACCTACTGCCGATGGCGAGCAAAGTCCTACGATGGCATAGAACGACCCAGGCTGGCACTTGGTCATGTAGACGTCGGTACCGACCGCGATGACAACGGCAACCAGAGCTAAGCCGAAAATGCCGCCAACCCAGCTCATGGCCGCCTTATATCTTTGGCCGAACGCGCGATCAAGCCGAGTGTGCTTCCCGCCTCAAACGCCACCGGACTGGCGCGCCGTCACCAATTACCATCGCGCCGTCGCGCTTCCGCAGCGCTGCGAGGATGGCCGCCTGCAGGTCTTTGGACTGCTTCCGGGTAGCCCCTGAGGGGCTTTGCCGGCTACCCAGGGCCTCCGCAATCTCCCGCGCCGTAATCGGGCTCTGCGCCCGCCGCAGCGCGTCCTCCGCGCTCCGGAACAGCGTCCCGCGCTTAAACCAAGGATTGCTCTTATTACGGCGCTTCGCGGCGATGCTGGCGACGTTGGCCCGAGTAAAGGCGCTCAAGCCGACCTCAGGCCCGAATGGACGTCATTGCAGCAAACCCGTCTGGAGGAATTGGTTGCCAGTAAGGTATTGGAAAGGCAAAGATTGAACTCGCAGCCGTAAAGTTTCAGTACCGTCTAGGAGACCTGAATGCCCTTCCCGCGTGCCTCCCAAGCCCTCTCCCGCTTCACCGTTCTCGATCTCACCCGCGTCCGCTCCGGGCCGACCTGCGTGCGGCAGCTTGCGGATTGGGGCGCCAATGTCATCAAGATCGATGCCCTGATGGAGGATGCCGGCGGCGAACAGCCGGGCGGCCCGCGCCGGGGTTCCGACTTTCAGAACTTGCACCGCAACAAGCGCGCGATGACGCTCAACCTCAAGGACCCGAAAGGCCTCGAGGTGTTCCGGCGGCTGGCGAAAAAGGCCGACGTGATCGTCGAGAATTTCCGCCCCGACGTGAAGACGAAACTCGGCATCGATTACGAGAGCGTGCGGAAGATCAATTCACGCATCGTCTACGGCAGTATCTCTGGCTTCGGCCAGGACGGCCCCTATCACAAGCGTCCAGGGTTCGACCAGATCGCGCAGGGCATGGGCGGGCTGATGTCGATCACCGGCGCGCCGGGCGAAGGCCCGATGCGGGTCGGCATTCCCGTGGCCGACCTCACGGCCGGGCTGTTCTGCGCAATCGGCATTCTCACCGCGCTGCTGGAACGCGACGTTTCGGGCGAAGGCCAGTGGGTGCAGACCTCGCTGCTGCAGGCGCAGATCTTCATGCTGGATTTCCAGGCCGCGCGCTGGCTGATGGAAAAGGACGTTGCCCAGCAGGCGGGCAACAACCATCCGACCAGCATCCCGACCGGCGTGTTCAAGACCTCGGACGGCTACATCAACATCGCCACCACGGGAGGGCGGATCTGGGAACGCTGCGCGCAGGCGATCGGCGCCCCCGAGTTTCTCACCAATCCGGATTACGCCACCGCGCCGGCGCGCTCGAAGAATCGCGATGCGCTCAATGCGGCGATCAGCATCCTCACCGAAAAAAAATCGACCGATACTTGGGTCAGCGAGCTAAATGCCGCCGGCGTGCCCTGCGGACCGATCTATTCGATCGACCAGATGTTCGAGGACGATCAGGTCAAGCATCTGGGGATCGCCCAGGACGTGCCTAATGCTGAGAACCGCCACATCAGCCTCGTCGGCCAGCCCGTGACGCTGTCGCGCACACCCAGCAAAATGGCAGCGCGCCCGCCGGAGTTCGGCGAACAGACCGATGAGGTGCTCGCGGAATTTGGGTTCGGTGCCCAAGAGATCGCGGAGTTACGACAAGGTAAGGTGGTGTGACGGGGCCATTGGCGGAGCCATAAGTCGCTGAGCGTGCGGCTGATGGATCAGATTTGCTGCGGGCTATCCGGTCGTTTTGGTCATAAGCGCTGCTCGCCACCTCGGTGCAGATCTCAAGGCGCCGTTTCTGTCAATTCGACCTGGGAGGATAACGGCAGGTGTCGCCCGGTTAATTTGCTAAATGGCAGCCATCCGAAGCGCTTTCGCGTATCAGATAGACTCGG
>Ga0193699_10000098_pt1 | contig 41078 bp, 43 predicted proteins | sample L3c2metaG_FD_160095 | JGI IMG/M metagenome (GOLD analysis project Ga0193699, IMG submission 160095) | Soil microbial communities from a riparian zone of the East river system, Colorado, United States - L3c2 | ecosystem: Environmental > Terrestrial > Soil > Riparian zone | place: USA: East...
TCGAACCGATCGTCTACCTGCTCGCCTTCGGCCTCGGCCTCAGCGCGACCCTGGTCGACGAAGTTCATGGCATCCCCTACGTGCAGTTCGTCGGCACCGGCATGGTCGCCACCGCGGTCATCTTCTCCAGCGCCCTGCCGGCGATGTTCGGCACCTTCGTCAAGCACCGCTTCCAGAACACCTACGAAGCGATCCTCGCCGCCCCCGTCGACGTCGAGGAGCTGGTCAGCGCCGAGATGCTCTGGATCGGCCTGCGCGCCAGCGTCTACGGCTGCGTGCCGCTGCTCGTGACGATCCTCTTCGGCCTCGACCCGGCGCCGGGGATGCTGCTGACGCCGCTCTTCTGCCTCGCCACGGCGCTCGGCTTCGCCGGCTTCGGCATCGCGATGGCGGCGACCGTCGCCAAGATCGACCAGTTCAACTACGTGACGGCACTCTTCGTCACGCCGCTCTTCCTCGTCTCCGGCGCTTTCTTCCCGATCGACGAACTGCCCGAGGGCGTCCAGGTCGTGGCCCAGCTCAACCCGCTGCACCAGCTGGTTGAACTGGTCCGCGGCGGTGCTTTTGGCTACGAAGCGATCGACCTCGTCCGCTTCGCCGGCCTCGCTCTCTTCGCCTTCGTCATGTGGCGGATCGCGGTCAGCCGCATGGAATCCCGGTTGATCGACTAGAAACCGACGCTTGAAAATGGACCGTGCAGCCGCCTTCGAAGCGAGGTCTCCAGGCGTGTCCGTCGCATTTGGCTCGAGCCGGGCTTACCTGCGGCACCCGCGGCATCCGCTTAAGGCTGCTTCCTTCCGGACCTGACCTGATTCACGTGCCCACGTCGCGCAGGACCCGGCCGTCAACGCCGCCCGCGGCGCACCGACCCCGAAGGCCAGCCCCTCAGAACGGTATTCGGCCCCGCTAGAGCGGATTGCGGGTTACAGGGCACCGCTGATTCCCCGCCTAGCACGGTCCGCACACGATCCTACCCGGCAGCGGCCGTAGAGTCTCCCCCGCCGTGATCCACATCGACACCGATTCCTTCTTCGTGATCGTCACGATCGCCGCAGTCGCAGCGGTTACCGTCGCCGTCGTTCCATCGCGTTTCGCCCCGCCGGTCGTCGTCGTCGAGCTGCTGCTGGGCATCGTCGTCGGCCCCGAAGTCCTCGACCTCGCCGGAACCGACAGCTTCATCGAATTCTTCTCCAACCTCGGCCTCGGCATGCTCTTCTTCTTCGCCGGCTACGAGATCGACTTCGAGCGAATCCGCGGCAGGCCGCTCAAGCTCGGGGCCTGGGGCTGGCTGCTCTCGATCGCGCTCGCCTACGGGATTGGCGGCGCCCTCGCCGCGGCCGGCATCGTCCTCTCCTTCCTCTACACGGGGTCGGCGATGGCGACGACGGCGATCGGCACGCTGATCCCGATCCTGCGCGACAACGGCGAGCTGAAGACCAGGTTCGGCACCTACCTGCTGGCCGCCGGCGGCATCGGCGAGTTCGGCCCGATCCTGCTGGTGACCCTGGTCCTCTCGACCGGCCACCCGCTGCACGAGGCGGCGATCCTGATCGCCTTCGTCGCGCTGGCGCTGGCAATGGCGCTGGTCTCGGTGAAACTCGCCTGGCGCGGCTGGCCGGCCTTGGAGCGGACCTTCGAGACGAGCAGCCAGCTCGCCGTGCGGATCACGGTGGTGCTGGTCTTCGGCCTCGTCCTGCTGGCCAGCAAGCTCGGGCTCGACGTCCTGCTCGGTGGCTTTGTCGCCGGCATGATCGTGCGGCTGGCGTTGAAGGGACATGAGCTGAAAGTTTTCGAGTCGAAGCTGACGGCGGTCGGCTTCGGCTTCTTCGTCCCCTTCTTCTTCATCACCAGCGGCATCGAGTTCGACCTCGGCGCGCTCGGCTCGGTCACCGCGCTGCTCAAGCTGGCGATGTTCTTCTGCCTCTTCCTGATCGTCCGCGGAGCGCCGGCGCTGCTGCTCTACCGCAACGTGTTGCAAACCCGCCAGCGCGCTGCCCTCGCCTTCTACTCGGCTACCGAGCTTCCCCTCGTCGTCGCGATCACGACGATCGCGACCGAAACCGGCCACATGAAGACCTCGACCGCCGCCGGCCTGGTCGGCGCCGCGATGCTCTCGACCCTGGTCTTCCCCTTCGTCGGCCGCGCTCTCCTGGAGCGAGCGGCCGCGGCGGGAGAGACCGGGGCACCAGGCGACGGCCTGCTCCCTGCTGCGGAGCAGATCGTCGCCTGAGCGGATTCAGCCCTGGCGGATCAGCTTGCGCTGCCTGTAGACGGTCGCCTGCGCTTTGCCGGCGTGGACCTTCTCGCGGAAGAGCAACCGCTTGCGCTTGATGACTTTCCCGCGAGCCCGGGGCTTGACACGCAGGGCGATCCGCTTGCTCTTGCCCTTGGGCACCTTGACAGTGCGCTTGGTGGTGGCCGGCCTGTGCTTGTTGAGCAGGCCCTGAGCGGTGATCCGGCAGGCGTGGCCGACCTTCGCCGGGCAGCCGACCTTGACGAAGAGCCGCCTGCCTTTGAGCAGTGCCGGGCTGGCGGAGGTGCCGCTACTCAGCAGCGCGAAGAGCTGCCTGTCGGAGAGCGAGTTGGATCCCGACCCTTTGCCGCCGGTTCCACCGCTGCCGTTGCCCCCAGATGCCGATCGGACCGTGAGGCCGACGTTGTCGAAGCGCAGGTTCGTCGTCCCACTCAGCGCGGAGAGGGCGGCAGTGCTCTGCGCGGTCGTGGAGTCGATCGAGAGCCGGTAGGTATGACTGCCGACCACCGCCACTGGAGCGGCGGCAGCAGCGAAGACTTTGTCTTCGCCGTCGAGCTCGCCGCTCAGAGCCGTCGTCGAGGTTCCGGCTGAGAGATCCTCCAGCGTGACGGTGAAGGTCGCTTTTGGTTCGACGTCAACTAGACCACCGGGACTGAAAGCGCGGTCGAGGCGCACCTCTGCTCCGGTGATCGCTTCCACCGGCACCGTGAACCGGGGAGAGTTCCAGGTAGCGGTCCCTTTGAAGAAGCCGACCAGGTTGACCGTCACCGTCGTCTTCGCCGCGATCGAACCCGGCGGGTTGCCGGTCGTCGCGTCATAGGCGGCTTCGGACGTGCAGAGCAGTGCGGCGGGCATACATGACGCGGCCCCAGCGCTCCACCCTTCCGTGCCTTCGTCGAAGCCACTGCCCCCGCCGGGATAGGTGGGGCTCGCCGCGAAAGCCGAGCCGGCAAAGGCGAACAGGGCCGCACACACCGCTCCGGCCAGGATCATGACCCGGAGTCGAGTTCTCTTCAAACGCATCGGTAGCTCCTCTCGTGCATCTGGCTGTGCGGGCCGCGGCCCCTGCCGAGGGCCACCGGATCGCCTTATCGAGAACTCTTCCCGGCTACCGAAAATTGAGCACGCTTGCTACCGATTTTGGACAGATGTACCTGCCCCGTCTTCGATTAGGGGTCCAAGCCAAGCGCGAGGGCGCCCACCAGCGCCGCCCCGTAATATCCGAGCCCTCCCGGGCGCGTAGCTCAGTGGGAGAGCGCTCGCCTCACACGCGAGAGGTCGCTGGTTCGAACCCAGCCGCGCCCACCACGTCTCTCTTGACAATGGCTGATGTCCCGCCTCGACCTGCGCGTAGGGGTGGGGCCGACGCGAATGGCCCGGCCACCATTCACCGTCGAGGCCGTAGCGAGCACTAATCCCGCAGCTCGACTACAAGCGGGATCCCGGTGTCGAACCAGTAACGGTGGAGCTCCTCGATCTTCGCGCGGGTCGGGAGTCCGCGTAGATGGACGTCGCACTCGCCGTAGTCGAACAGATTGACTGTTTCGCAGATCGCCTCCCTTGCCTGTTCCACCTCTGCCAGGTCTTTCAGCTCCCGGGCGACGCCTTCGAACGTCCCACCGCGGATCCGCAGGCGAACGTTCGGGTTCGCCCGGATGTTCCAAACCCAAGCTGCGGCGGCGGTTGGGCGGCTTATCGCCAGCTCGGGGGGGGCGGAGCTGGACAATGTAGGCCTTGTTCCCTCTTCGGGTAATGCGGACGCACTTGCGCCGCGTCTTCCCGGTCTTGCGCCCGGTCGTCGTGATCACTCCGAAGCCGGACGGCGGCCGCGTCATGAAGAACGGGAGCATCAAGGCACTTAGAACTCGACCGCCCCTGGCGGAGCGGATGAGGCGGGTGTGCTTTGACGCGTGCTTGGCGGCGGCGTCTCGTACTTCTGCGGCATCGGCTCGGTCGGCCGCATCCGACCGTATAGCGTGGGCGCTCGTCGTTTCGGCCATCTCAACTCGTCCGTCGTGAAGCCTCAGGGCTGCTGGAGCACCGAGAGGATGTTGCCCGCCGGGTCCTTGAACCAGGCGATCATCGGGCCGGGACCGCGGGCTACGCCCTTCTCGTCCTGGTCGAAGCCGTCGTAGCGCTCGAAGCTGACGCCGCGTGAAGAGAGATCCTCCACCGCGGCGTCGACATCGTCGACCTCGAAGTTGAGGATCGTGTAGGTGGCGGGCTCGAAGTCCGGTTTGCGGTAGACGAAGACGTCGCCACCGGTGAGTTTCAGAGCCATGACCCCGTTCTCCTCGTCCAGCACGGCGACGTTCAGGCCGAGGGTCTCGCCGTAGAAGCGCTTCGCCTCGTCCGTGTCGGGAACCGCGAATCCGCTGGTTGCTTTTGCCTCGGCAAGCATGGCGCTCCTTTTCGTCGCTGGTCTTTTCGACTCTACCCCGAGAGCTCCGGAATGAATCGATCCACATGCTCGGCGATCGTGCGGCGCACCCATTCCTGGGTCGCGGTGTCGGCCATCCGGTAGCGGCCGAGCAGCATCTTCTGGTCGTCGAGCGGCAGGCCGGCGATATCCCAGCGCACCGCGAGGCGCTCGAAGAGCAGCTCCGAGCGGCGGTGCCAGGCATCCTCCTGCGTCGTCGCCGCAGTCGCCGGGCCAGCGCCGAGCTTGGCGATCGTGCCCGCGCTGAGCGACTGCCGCAGGGTGAGGACATTGCCCTCGGCATCGCTGTAGTCGACCGTCGGAGCCTTTTGCCGGGACCGTCGCTGCCTTCGCTTCGCCATTTCCTCAGTCTGCCAATCAGTCTTCCGCCGCGGGACGGCGACGTGCGCGCTTGCGCTCCCCGACCAGACGCTTGCGCTCGAGCCGGCGCCGGCGAGCCGCTCGGCTCGGCTTGGTCGGACGGCGACTGCGTGGCACGACGAGGCCCACCGCGATCTTCTCCGCCAGCCGTTGCAGCGCCAGCTCACGGTTGCGTGCCTGGCCACGCGACTCCTGGGCGACGGCGGTGACGACGGGACCGGTGCGCCCGATGAGACGAGCTCGCTGCGCGTCGTCGAGCGCACTCGAAGCCCGCACGTCGAAGACGGCTTCCACCCGCGAGGCGGTGACGTTGGCGTGCTGCCCGCCCGGGCCCGAGGAGCGGCTGGCGCGCAGCTCGATCTCCCCCAAGGGGATCGAGAGGCGCTCGTCGATCTTCAGCTCATCGGCCACCCCGCAACGGTAGCGACGGCGGTTGCCTCAGGCCAGCGCGTCGATCTTTGCTGCCAGCTCGAAATCGGCCGCGGTGATACCACCTTCTGAGTGGGTGGAGAGCGAGACGGTGACGGCGTCCCAGGAGATCTCCAGATCGGGGTGGTGGCTCATCGCCTCGGCCGGCTCGACCAGGCTCTGGACGAAGTTGACCGAGCCGACGAAGTCGCCTCGGCTGAAGCTCTTGCGTATGGCCGAGCCGCTGCGCTCCCAGCCGGGATGCTCAGCCAGCCTCGCGTCTACCTCCGAATCGGCCAGTGGCGCCATCGACTCTATGCTGGCACAAAGTGGAATGCTCAACCTATGAGTGACGCTCTTCCCACCCTCTGGCAGATCGACGTCTCGCACTACAGCGAGAAGGCGCGTTGGGCGCTGGCCTGGAAGGAAGTCGAGCATCGCCGCCACTCACCGGCGCCAGGGGCACACATGGCCGTCGCCCTCTGGCTTACCCGCGGCGCCCACTACACCTTCCCCGTGCTCAGCCTCGACGGGCAGCGGATCGGCGACTCGACCGCGATCGTCGCCGCTCTGGAGGAGCGCTACCCCGCGCCGCCGCTCTACCCGGCGGACATCGCCGAGCGCCGCCGCGCACTAGAGCTGGAGGAGTTCTTCGACGAGGAGCTCGGGCCCTATGTCCGGCAGCTCGCCTGGTACGAGTTCGGCAACGACCGGGAGAGCTTCGCCGAGCTGATGAAACAGACCGCTCCCAAGCCGATTGCCGGGTTCAGCCGCCCCGCCGCCGCCTACGCCCGTGCCTATACCTCCCTGCGCTTCCGCGCCGGCGACGCCGAGGAGGCTGGGCGGGGGCGCGCCAAGGTCCTCGCCGGACTCGATCGGCTCGAGGCCGAGCTCGGCGATGACGAGTACCTGGTCGGCGAGAGCTTCAGCGTCGCCGACCTCACCGCGGCCTCGCTCTTCTACCCGCTGGCCCTTCCCGACGAGGGCCCGCTCAATGCCGACTCCCCCTCGGCCAAGGGCTTCGACGCATTTCGCCGGCCGCTCGAGGAGCGGCGCGGGGTCAGATGGGTGAAGGAGATGTTCCGTCTCCACCGCAAGCCGGCCAAAGTGCCCGCGGCGGTGGCCTCGAGCTAGGCGCTCGCAGCGCCAGGAATGCTCAGCCGCCGATCGGGGCCCGCGGGCTGGGTCCCCAGAAGACAACCGTCCCCAGCATCCCGATGATGTGGACGAGGATGATGTTGACGACCATCGACTGCGCGGTGGCGGTACCGACGCCGACCGGTCCCCCCGACGCGGTGTAGCCGTAATAACAGCCGACCACGACGATCGCGGTGGCCATCACCATTCCCTTGGTCAGGCTGAAAAACACGTCTAAGGGGTCCTGGAACATCCAGAAGATCAGCAGGTAGCCGCCCGAGGAGACGTCACCGATCTGATCAACCACGGCTATGTAGCTGGCGAAATACATGATCCCGATCGCGACCAGGTAGATGAACGGCAGGGCGATCCAGGCGCCGAGCAGACGGGTCGCGGCGAGGAAGGTCACCGGCTGGATGCCCATCACCTCGAGCGCGTCGATCTCGTCGGAGATCCGCATCGCGCCGATCTCGGCGACGATCCCGGTGCCGACCTTGGCCGCGAGGATGTAGCCGAAGGCGTACGGCAGCGCCTCGCGCAGGTCGCAGTAGGCCGAGAAGAGCCCGGCGTAGGAAGGCGCACCGACGGAGCGGTTGAAATAGGCGCCGAGCACACCGCACTGAAGTCCGAGGATGAAGACGAAGGCCCAGATGACCAGCGCCGAGCCGAGGATCAGGATCCCGCCCTGGCGCAGGCTCTCGCCGAAGTACCGCCCGACGCGCCCCGAGTAGACCAGTCCCGCGACACGCGAGCCAAAGCGCGCAACCTCGCCGAAGGAGTCGAGCCAGTTGCGGGGGACGTCGAGCCAACCGATCATCGCCGTGCGCCCCTCACCGGATCGACTGTAGTTCGGGGTTGGTGGCGAGCAACACAGCGGTGAAGACGTAGAGGAAGAAGAAGACCCCCATGAAGGCGATCACGACTGCCTGGTTGACCGCACGGCCGACCCCCGCCGCGCCGCCGGTCGCGGTCATTCCCTTGTAGCAGCAGACGACCGCGATGATCCCCCCGAACAGCGAGCACATCAGCACCGAGCCCCAGAGGTCGGTGACCAGCGCGTTGGTGAAGAGCGTCGCAAAGAACCCGCCCAACGGCTGGCCGTAGATCAGCTCGGCGGCGATTCCAGCGGTGAGACCGAAGACGATCGCGAAGATGTCGAGTAGCCCGGTGATCACCATCAACGCCAGGAAGCGCGGCACGACCAGGTTCTTGATCGGGTCGACGCCGAGCACCTGCAGGGCGTCGAGCTCCTCGCGGATCTTACGGGCGCCGAGGTCGGCGGTGATCGCGGTACCGGCGACGCCACCGACGACGATCGCGGTGACGATCGGGCCGATCTGGCGCACCGCGATCACGACGAAGAAGCCCCCCAAGCGGTCGAGGGCGCCGAACAGATGCAGGATGCCGGCAGCCTGCAGGCCCGGCGCGCCCAGGCAGAGGGCGAAGGTCGAGATCGTCATCGGGAACCAGGAGAGCTTGAGCACGAAGAGGAACTGGCCGACCAGCTCCTCGCCGTAGGGATACGGCGGCCTGATCGCGGAGACGATCGTCCGCGCAGTCAGGATCATCATCTCCCCGACCTGCTCGAAGAAGGACTTGGCAGGGAGAAGGGCCCGCGTCACAGCTTGTGCCGCCACCAGCTCGTCGCTCGCTCGAGCGGACTCGCGTCCCGTGCTCTTTCACGCCCCGCCTGCCGTGCCCGTTGCTCGGCGGCCCGCTGCGCTTCGGAGAGCTGCGCGATCAGGGTGTCGCGGGTCTGCTCCAACTCCTCCACCCGGGCGACGTGAGCGCTGGCGCGGCGCGGCGCCGTCGGCAGGTCGCGTGGCAGGTCGCGCGGGTAGGTGGCCAGCTCGGCCTCGAGCCGGGCGATCTGACGGCGCAGCTCGTGCCGCACCTCGATCGCCTCTCCCTCCTCGGCCAAGTCGGGAAGCTCGCTCGACAGCGCGGCCGGGGCGTCGTCCAATCCCCCCGGCATGTTGGCGCAGGCCGAAGCGACGATCGCCAGCTGGCGCGGGCTGAGACCGGCGTCGTGGGCACGGCGCAGCGCGTCGGTCGCGATCTCCTCCAGCTGCGCAGCCGGCTCGATACCATCGGCGACGAACGTGCCCTGGCCTTGGTGGCTGACTACAAGCCCCTCCTGCTCGAGTCCGGCGTAGACGGCCCGCACGGTGTTCACGTTGACCCCGGCCCAGGTGGAAAGGCGCCGGAAGCTGGGCAGCCGCTCGCCGGAGGCGAGGCGACCGGTGGCGATCAGCGCCCGCAGTCGCCAGGTCAGCTGAAGGCCCACGGGAAGCTCGTCATTCGGATCGATCGAAAAAGGGGTTGGGTCGCCCGCCGTCTGCTGTGCCATTAGGAGAGCACAATAGTTCAAAGATAGTGTGCCAGTCAACTAGTACAGCTTGCCCGCACCGGAAGGCGACTGCGTCCGCCACCCTGCTTCGCCGCTTGCTCGAGTCGCCGCGGCGCGATCATGCTGCAGATGCCGGCGGTCCAGTGGCCGCGCGGATCGCGGCTGAGGAAGAGCCCGATCGGGCGGGCCTGGCGTCGTGGCAGCCCGCAGGCAGCGGTGCGGCGGGCACTGCGCACCGAAACCATCTCGCCGCGTCCGAGCATCCTGGCGCCGCGATAGACACGCCGTACCCGGTAGCGGTAGTCGGTACGCATGTTGCCGCGCGGAACCACCTCGACCAGACGGGCGACGATCGCCGCGTCGGAACGACGCAGTGCCTCGACCGGAACCTGGGGCGCGCACGAGCAGGCCTGGGCGCCCGTGGCGAAGACCGGGGCGCCCAGGACGACGACGACCGCCGCAACTGAAAGTCGCCTCCCTCGCACCGCTCAAATGTAGAGAGAAACGCCGGATTTCACAAATCACGGCGTCAAAACTATCTTCAGAGCCTCGCGATTGTCGTAGAGCTCGTAGGCCTCCGCCGCCTGGTCGAGCTTCATGTGATGAGTGACGAGCGGCGACGGGTCGAGCTTGCCGGCCTCGAGCAAGCCGAGTACGCGGTCGACGTGGGCGATCACGTTGGCCAGCCCAAGCCGCAACGTCAGGCCCTTGAGCCAGGCGAGGCCGAGCGGCACCTCGCCCTGGCCCGCGTAGGCACCGATACCCGAGACGGTGCCGGCGTCGCGCGCAAGGCTGACCGCCATTGCCAGCGGACCGGGGTCGCCGACCGCGTCGACGACCACGTCGACCCCACGGCCCTCGGTAGCTCCGCGCACGGCCCGCTTCGGCTCGTCCTCGCCGAGGTGGAGAGGGACGGCGCCGAAGCGGTCGGCCATCGACAGCCGGTCATCGACCGAGTCGATCGCGAAGACCTTGGTTGCCCCCGCCGCCAAAGCCGCCTGCACCGCGCAGAGCCCGACCGGGCCGAGGCCGAGCACGGCGACGGTGTCGCCGGCCCGGGTGCCGGCGTGGGCGATTGCGTGGTAGCCGGTCCCCATCACGTCGCCGGCGAAGAGCGCCACCTCGTCGGACATCCCCTGCGGAACCCGCCGCAGGGTCAGGTTGGCGCGCGGGACCAGCAGCTGCTCTGCCTGGGCTCCCTGCAGGTTGCCCAGCTTCGAGCCGTGACCGAAGGTCTGACCGTGCTCGCAGCGATGGTAATCACTGCGCAGGCAGGCGGTGCAGGTGGCGCAAGCGGTGTGAAAGCAGCCGAGCACACGGTCGCCGTCGGCGACGCGCTCGACGTCGGGGCCGGCGGCGAGCACCGTGCCGACGAACTCGTGCCCGATCGTGAAGCCGGGCTCGACCGGAACGCGACCGTGGTAGATGTGGAGGTCCGAGCCGCAGATACCGCTCGCCTCGACCCGCACCAGCGCGTCGTCGGCGGCAGCGATCTCAGGATCGGCCTTCTCCTCGATCCGAACCTCGCCAGGAGCCTGAAAGGTGGCGGCGCGCATGGGCCGCAACCGTATCCGACCGGGTCTAGCCGACGCTGACGCCGGCGACCTGGAAGCGACCCGAATCGACCCCGGGGTTCGCCGTCTCGGCGATCCGCGCTTCCAGCGACAGCTCACGCTCGAAGTCGGCCTCCTCGCCATGGCGGAAGGAGACATCCTGATCCTCGAGCAGCTCGATGAAGACCTCGACGAAGCGGGCGTCGAGCTGCTTGCCGGAGACGCGGCGCAGCTCCTGGATCGCCTCGTAGCTGGAGGTCGGGGTGCGGTAGGAGTCGCGCGCAGTCATCACGTCATAGGTGTCGGCGACGGAGATGATCCGCGCCAGTTCGGGAATGTCGTCTCCCTCCAAGCCGCGTGGGTAGCCTTTGCCGTCGATCCGCTCGTGGTGGGCGAGGATGATGTCGGCGACCGGTCCATAGCCGTCCAGCGAGGAGACGACGCGGGCGCCCTGCTGCGGGTGGCGGCGGATCAGCATCCAGTCTTCGTCGGTCAGCGGCACGTTGGCCTTCAGGATCCGATCGGGAAGGATGAACTTGCCGATGTCGTGCAGCAGCGCGGCGATGTGGACCAGCTCCTCCTGCTGTTTGGAGAATCCGGCCCTATTTGCGATCGCCCGCGAGTAACGAGCGACGGCGGCGCTGTGGCGGGCCGTCATCTGGTCCCGCAGATCGAGCGTGCGCAGCAGCGCGCTCAACATCCCCACCTGGAAGCTGGCCAGCTGCTTGCCCCGCACCTCCAGCTCGCGAGCGCGCTCCTGTGACTTGATCAAGGCGCCAAGCAGGTACTGGAAGGTGATCAGGACGATGCCGAACATAGCGACCCCGGCAAGGCCGATCTGGACATATAGGAAGGCGACGCCGACCGCCATCAAGGCCGCCGCCAGCTCGGAGGGAAGCAGCGGAATCATCGCCGTGCGTACCTTCTCGACGAAGGAGCTGCGCTCCAGGTAGCAGGTGTAGGTGCCGATCATGAGGAAATTCATCGCTATCCCGAGGGCAAAGGCGCCGAAGACGAGGACGAAGAAAGCGGGATCGGTAGCGGTGATGCCGGCGCTGGATATGACTTCGTGGAACCCGACGCCGACGGCCAGCGGGATGGCCATGAAGGTCAGGGCGTTGACGAGCAGGTCGGGCAGGCCTTCGCGGAAGCGAAGCCATCCGACGAGGATCGCGAAGATGCCGATCAATGCCGCCGGCGTTCCACCGAGGAAGACGATGGCCAGGACGAGGGCCAGGAAGCTGCCGGAGATTTTCAGGCGAGATTCGGTCTCGATCGACATGATGTCGCTGAAAGCCGAGAAGCCGAGCAGGATCGCGAACAGCGCCCAGTTCCAATTGGCGTTTGGCGCCTGCCAGACAGCAGCAGCGACGACGATGACGACGGCAATCGCCATCAGCGCGGTGCTCAACCGTGTGGGCCGCTGGTTTTCCATGGATCGCGCCTGGGCCGGTCGCCTGCTCTGGCTCAGTCTCGGGGGATTTCGCGCGCATGCGGCGATTCCTCCGACTGGGGATCCAGCTTGCAACGACCGCAACCTGCCCATCTCAAGTTAGACGCTCGCCATGCGTGCGGCAAGCGACATCGACCAACTGGCCAAGACCTTGCAATTTCCGCAAAAAGGCGAATCATCCGGCCAAAAAAGCGCAAAGGGCACCGTATGGCGCCCTTCGCTACTTGAAGACAGGCACCAAAAGGCCCCTGCCGGTGTCTCAAAGTCTTATCGTTTAAACCACATTCGGTCTATCCCTTCGGTCGAAGCCCATAACTCCCGCTCTGCACAAGCTCGTAGGAGGAATCTCTCGATCTGCTGGCAACTTTGTAGCACAACTTCGCGAAAACCTGTGCATCTGCAACGAAACTTGTGCATAAACACCGTAGGACTTGACCTCAGAAATGGGTAAACCACGCCTGCGCGACCCTCTGAGGCGCCCCCCCTTCCGCCGCCTGGCGCTCTCCTACGCGGTCAACGAGATGGGCGACTGGATCGGAATCGTCGCCCTCTCGCTGCTCGTCTTCGAACGGACCGGCAGCGCGATGGCGACGGCGGCGCTGTTCATCGGCGTCGGCTTCCTGCCGGCGCTGATGACCCCGTTCTTCGTCGCCCGCATGGAGCGGCCGCCGCCGCGCGTCGCGCTGCCGGCGATCTACGCCGCCGAGGCGGCCGCCTTCGGCGCCCTGGCGTTGCTCGCCGGGCATTTCTCCCTGGCAGCGATCGTCGCGATCGCGGCCGTCGACGGCGCCCTCGCACTTACCGGAAAAACGCTGACCCGCGCCATCACCGCTGTGATGCTCGAGCCACACGGTGAGCTGCGCACCGGCAACGCTGTGCTCAACATCGCCTTCACCGGGGGCGCCGCAATCGGCCCGGCGCTGGCCGGCGCCGCTGTCGCGGCCCTCGGGGTCCAGGCGGCGTTGCTGCTCGACGCGGCATCTTTCTACGTGATCGCCTGCATCGTGCTGACCGCCCGGCCACTGCCCCAGGCCGAGCCCGAAGAGGGCAACCTTCGCGAGCAGGTGCGCGCCGGCATCGGCTACATCCGCCGCAACCCGACGCTGCGGCGCTTGCTCGCCGCCGAGGCGGGCGCACTCGTGTTCTTCTCGCTGGTCATCCCGATCGAGGTGATCTACGTAAAGCAGACGTTGGACGCCGGCGATACGGGCTACGGCCTGATGCTCGGCAGCTGGGGGGCCGGCATGGTCCTCGGCAGCATCGCGTTCGCCGCGCTGCGCCGTGCCTCGCTACCGGCCCTCCTCTTCTTCAGCACCGTGGCGATCGGAACTTGCTATTTCGGGCTGGCAGCCGCTCAAACCCTTGCCTTGGCATGTGCGGCCTCGGTCCTTGGCGGCGCCGGCAACGGCATCCAGTGGGTCGCGGTGGTCAGCGCGGTGCAGGAGCTGACGTCGCCGGGAATGCAGGCGCGTGTGGTCGGCACGCTGGAATCGTCGGCCTCGGCGACGCCGGGGATCGGTTTCGTGCTCGGCGGCCTAATCGCATCTCAGTGGAGCCCGCGAGCTGCCTTTGTGGTCGCGGGAGCCGGCGTGATGATCATCGTCCTTGTCTCGGCACTGGTTCTGGGCAGGAATTGGCCCCTGGACCGCGCAGAAGAACGTCCGGGGAACGATGATGCCGCCGAGGAGGAGATTATGGTGGAACTAATTCCCGCAGAGGCCCTGCCAACTCCAGATCGGAGGTTTTGACGTGAGGAAGCTGCCCGCAGCGCTGCTCGTGCTCGGACTGGCGGTGGTCGCACTCAGCCTCTCGTCATGCGGTGGTGGCTCCGGCGGCAAGGAAGGCGGCACGCTGACCGGCAGCTATGCCTCGTTCCCCGACTACCTCGACCCGAGCGTCTCCTACACCGCAGAAGGCTGGACGGCGATGTACGACACCTATCTGCCGCTGCTGACCTATGCCCACGCCAACGGCGCCGCGGGCAGCAAGGTGGTCCCGGCCCTGGCCGAGAGTCTGCCCAAGGTCACGAACGGCGGCAAGACCTACACGCTGACGCTGCGCAAGGGTCTCAAGTACTCCGACGGCACCCCGGTCAAGGCCTCCGACTTCGCCGGCACGGTCGAACGAGTCTTCAAGCTCAACTCGCCCGGCTCGACCTACTACAGCGGCATTGTCGGCGCCGAACAGTTCGCCAAGACCAAGACCGGCGGCATCCCTGGGATCAAAACAGATGACAAGACGGGCAAGATCACGATCGAGCTGACCCAGCCGCGGGGCACCTTCACCAACGAGCTGGCACTGCTCTTCGTCGCGCTGCTGCCGGCAGACACGCCGGCCAAGCCCCTGAGCGCAAATCCGCCTCCGGCCACCGGCCCCTACGAGATCGTCAAGTCCGAACCGAAGCGCAGCTGGTCCTATGCCCGCAATCCGCAGTGGGCGAAGAACAACGGCAAGCTGATTCCGGAGGTGCCCGGTGGCCACGTCGACAAGATCGACATCGACGTCATCCGCAACGGCGCGACCCAGGTCAACGAAATCGAACGCGACAAGACGAACTGGATGCAGACCATCGTGCCTGCCGACCTCTACAGCAAAGTCAAGGACAAGTACGAGGGCACCCAGTTCCGGGTCGAGCATCAGATCAATACCTACTACTTCTGGATGAACACGACCAAGGCTCCGTTCGACGACCCCAAGGTCCGCCAAGCGGTCAACTACGCCGTCGACAGCGCCGCCCTGGAACGGATCTACGCCGGCTCGCTCGTCGCGTCCCACCAGATTCTGCCCGACGGCATGCCAGGCCACAAGACGTTCGATCTCTATCCCCACGACATGGGCAAAGCCAAAGCTCTGTTCAAGGAAGCCAACCCGTCGGACCGCGACATCACCGTCTGGACCGACAACGAAAGCCCCAACGACGATGCAGGCGCCTACTACCAGGACGTCCTCACCAAGCTCGGCTTCAACGCGAAGCTGAAAACGATCAATGCCGACAGCTACGCCACGATCATCGGCAACGAAACGACGCCCGACCTCGACACCGGCTGGTTCGACTGGTTCGTCGACTACCCGCATCCGAACGCGTTCTTCCAACCACAACTGGCCGGTGAAAGCATCGCGCCGACCCACAACTACAACTTCGCCCGCACGGACGACCCGAAGCTGAACGCGAAGATCGCCAAGCTCAGCACCGAACAGATCGGGCCGGAACAGGAAGCCGAATACGCGGCGATGGACAAGGAATACATGGAACAGGCGCCCTGGGTCCCCTACGGTTCCATTACGAACTCCACCTTCGTCGATAGTGAAATCGACCTCGACAAGGTGATCTTCAACCCGACCTTCGGCCAGGACCTGACCAGCTTCCAGTTCAAGTAATGGAGGGCCGCAGCCCCTGGTATCTGGCCTACCGGCGGCTGCGGCGCAACAGGGTCGCGCTCGCCTTCGGCGGCCTCTTCGTCGCGATCGTCGTCTTCGTCTGCGCCGCGCCGCTGTGGGCCGATCATGTCGCTCACACCGGCCCGAACGCGACCCACACCCTGGAGAAGGTCGAAGTCGGCGACGAAAAACGAGAAGTCGTCAATCGCGAAGGCAAGCCGGTCGGTCCGCTCTGGTTCGGCGGCGGCGGCAAGTTCTTCCTCGGCGCCGACGGCCGCCTCGGACGCGACGAGATGGTCCGGCTGATGTACGGCGGTCGCATCTCGCTCTTCATCGGCTTCCTCGCAACGCTGATCGCGACGCTGCTTGCGACCCTCCTCGGCCTGCTCGCCGGCTACTACCGCGGCTGGGCCGACGCGGTGATCTCGCGCACGATGGACGTGATCTGGGCCTTCCCGGTGACCCTGCTGGCGATCGCGCTCGGCCTCTCGCTGGCGACCGGTGGCCTGAGGGTCGGGCCGCTGCATCTCTCAGGCAGCTCGATCTGGATCCCGATCCTGATCATCGCCTTCGTCTACACGCCCTACATGGCGCGGCCGATCCGTGGCGAGGTGCTCTCGCTGCGCGAGAAGGAGTTCGTCGAGGCCGCCGTCTCCCAGGGCGCCGGGCCCCTGCGGGTGATGTTCGGCGAGCTGCTGCCCAACCTGCTCTCGACCCTGATTGTCTTCTTCACCCTCGGAGTCGCCAACAACATGCTGCTCGAGGCAACCCTCTCCTTCCTCGGGGTCGGCGTGCAGCCGCCCAACACCTCGTGGGGAACGATGATCGGCGACGGCTTCGAGCTGATCAGCAGCGCGCCACTTCTGACCGTGATCCCCGGCACGATGATCCTGCTCACGGTGCTCTCGATCAACGTTTTCGGCGACGGTCTGCGTGACGCTCTCGACCCCAAATCGAAACTGCGGCTCGAGGCGCACGCCGGCATCGCCGAGCCCAAGGGGACCGCGGTCTGATGGGCCGCTTCGTCGTTCGCCGGTTGGTCGGGATGGTGCTGGTGCTGTTCGCGATCTCGGTGATCGTCTTCCTGATCTTCAACGTGATCCCGAGCTCGGACCCCGCCCAGCAGATGGCAGGAAAGGAAGCTACCCCCACGCTGATCGCCAGCATCAACGAAGAATGGGGCTTCGACGACCCGCTGCCGCAGCAGTACCTGACGATGATGGGGAAGATCCTAAGCGGCGACGTCATCTCCTACGAAGGGCGGGAAAACGTCGACGAACGGATCGTCGACGGGATCCCGGCGACCTTCTCGCTCTGCATCGGCGCCGCGGTGATCTGGATGTTCTTCGGAATATTGTTCGGCTACCTCTCAGCGGTCAGGGCCGGTGGGCTGCTCGACCGAACGCTGACGATCGTCGCCGTGGCCGGCATCTCGATTCCGGTCTTCTGGCTGGCGGCGATCTTCCTCAACTACCTCACCTACCAGCTCGAACTGTTCCCCTCGGGCGGTTACGTGGGGCTGACCGAAGATCCAATGCAGTGGGCAAGCCACCTGATCCTGCCCTGGGTGACGCTGGCGATCGTCTACGTCGGCCTTTACAGCCGCGTGCTGCGCTCCAACATGCTCGACGCGATGGGTGAGGACTACGTGCGCACGGCGCGGGCCAAGGGGCTCAGCGAGCGGCAGGTCATGACCCGCCACGTGCTGCGCAACTCGCTGGTTCCGATCATCACCCTCTTCGGCCTCGATTTCGGCGCCCTGCTCGGTGGCGCCATCCTGGTCGAAGCGGTTTTCAGCCTCGACGGCATCGGCCTCTACACCTACGAATCGCTGATCAACTTCGACCTGCCGCCGGTGATGGCGGTGGTCCTCTTCGGCGCCTTCTTCGTCGTCCTCTTCAACGCGCTGGTCGACATCGCCTACGCCTACCTCGACCCGCGGGTCAAGCTGGGGGCCTCGGCGCAATGAGCGAGGCGCTGCTCAGCGTCGACGACCTGCGGGTCGGCTTCGACACCGAAGGGGGCCGGGTGCAAGCGGTCGACGGCGTCTCCTTCGAGCTCGCCCCCGGCGAGGTGCTGGCGATCGTCGGCGAGTCGGGCTCGGGCAAGAGCGTGACCGCGCAGACGATCATCGGCCTCACCCGATCCGCCAACGCGAGCATCGAGGGCTCGGTGCAGCTTGCCGGCAACGAGCTGATCGGCGCCGGTGAGGCAGAGCTGCGCCAGGTCCGCGGCGAGCGGATCGCGATGGTCTTCCAGGACCCGATGACCTCGTTCAACCCGGTGTACCGAGTCGGCGACCAGCTGATCGAGGCGATCCAGGCACACCGCCCGCATGTGAGCCGGAGCGATGCACGCGAGCGGGCGGTGGAGCTGCTGGGTTCGGTGGGTCTGCCGGACCCCGAGCAGCGCGTCGACCGCTACCCGCACGAGCTCTCTGGCGGGATGCGGCAGCGGGCGATGATCGCGATGGCGCTGACCCTGGAGCCGGAAGTGCTGATCGCCGACGAGCCGACGACGGCGCTCGACGTGACGATCCAGGCCCAGATCCTCGAGCTGCTGAGGCAGCTCAACCGCGAGCGCGGCCTGGCGACGATCCTGATCACCCACGACTTCGGCGTCGTCGCCGAGATGGCCGACCGGGTGCTGGTGATGCACGAGGGCAGGATCGTCGAGCGGGGCGATCTCGACGACGTCTTCTACGCGACCAAGGACCCCTACACGCGCAAGCTGCTCGGCGCGGTCGTGCGCCTCGACCAAGCGCCGCCGCTGCGCCCTGGAAAGACTGAGGGGCCGCTGCTCGAGGTAACCGATCTGGTCAAGCACTTCTCGGTCAAACGCGGGCTGCTGTTCGATCGCGAGGTCGACCGGGTCCGCGCAGTCGACGGGGTCAGCTTCAGCGTGGAACGCGGCGAGACCCTCGGCCTGGTGGGAGAGTCGGGCAGCGGCAAGTCGACTCTCTCCCGGGCGGTGCTGCAGCTGCTGAAGCCGACCTCGGGCTCGGTCCGCTTCGACGGACGCGAGATAGCCGGCCTCTCGCGCCGCCAGATGCGCCCGCTGCGCCCCGACATGCAGATGGTCTTCCAGGACCCCTACGCCTCGCTCAACCCGCGCAAGCGGATCGGGCAGATCGTCGGCGAGCCCCTGCGAGTGCAGAACCGCGCCTCGGGCGCCGAGCTGCGCCGTCAGGTCAAGGAGCTGCTGGAGCGGGTCGGCCTCTCCTCCGAGCACTACGACCGCTACCCGCACGAGTTCTCCGGCGGCCAGCGGCAGCGAGTCGGGATCGCCCGCGCCCTCGCGCTGCGGCCGAAGCTGATCGTCGCCGACGAGCCGGTCTCGGCCCTCGACGTCTCGATCCGCACCCAGATCCTCACCTTGCTCTCCGACCTCCAAGAGGAGTTCGGCCTGACCTACGTCTTCGTCGCCCACGACATCGGCGTCGTCCGCCACGTCTCCGACCGGATCGCCGTCATGCACGATGGCAAGATCGTCGAGCTGGGACCCGCCGACCAGGTCTGCGAGCAGCCGGCCGACGCCTACACCAAGACCCTGCTCGCGGCGGTGCCCGTCCCCGACCCGCGCGAGAGCCGCGCCCGTCGGGCAGACTTCAAAGCGTGACGCTCCCGCTCTCGCCGCCGATCAAGCCGCAGCTGGCGCTGACCCGCAAAGAGCTGCCCCGCGGCGAGGAGTGGGCCTACGAGCAGAAGCTCGACGGCTTCCGCGCGATCGTCTTCGTCGACGGCGTGGACGCCTACATCCAGTCGCGCGGCGGCAAAGACCTGACCCGCTACTTCCCCGAGCTGAGCTTCGCCCCGGGGCGCTACGTGCTCGACGGTGAGCTGGTCATCCGCGACGCCGAGGGCAACCTCGAATTCGACGCATTGCAGGAACGCATCCACCCGGCCGTGTCGCGGATCAACCTGTTGTCGAAGGAGATCCCGGCCGGCTACGTCTGCTTCGACCTGCTCGCCGAGGGGGACGAGGCGCTGCTGGATCGACCCCTGGCCGAGCGACGCAGCCAACTCGAGGCGCTCGCGAAGCAGACGGGGGTCGAGCTGTCGAAGCTGAGCCCCGATCCGGAGCAGGCCGAGGAATGGCTGCAGAAGACCGAGGGAGCGATGGCCAAGCAGCTCGATTCCAGCTACATCCCCGGCAAACGCAAAGGCATGGCCAAGATCAAGCGCGAGCGTGAGATCGACTGCGTAGTCATGGGCTGGCGACCGGGCAAAGAGGAGGGCACGGTCGGCTCGCTGATCCTCGGCCTCTACGACGGCGGCGAGCTTCGCTCGGTAGGCCACATCTCAGGCTTCAGCAAAGAAACCAAACGCAGCCTGCGGACCTTGCTGGCACCGCTTGAGACCGGTGACAGCGGCACGGCCGAGCCCAGCCGCTGGACCGGCGGGCGCGACCTCGAGTGGGTCGCCTTGCGCCCCGAGCTGGTCATCGAAGTCGGCTACGACCACGCAGCCACGGGCAGAATTCGCCACGGGGCTCGATTTCGACGCTTTCGGGACGACAAAGATCCCAAGGAGTGCACCTTCGATCTGCTGGATGAAGGGTGATCTAAAACAGCGAGCGCTGGGAATGAGCGGGGTGTCTCCCGCCCGGACTCGCGGGCTTCGCCCGCTCTGAGTATCCGCCCGTTCGGGAGACACCCCGCTCATTCCCTTCGGTACGGGTTCTCCCCCAGCCTCGAACCGCTCGGGTCGTGAGCTCGCGTTGATCCAGGCGCATGTTGGCGCGGCCGTTCGCGTATAGCTGCTCGTATTGCGGCAGGAGATCGGGGCGTTTCGTCTCCAGCCAGCCGAAGAAGACATCGCGAACCTCTCCGCGTAGATGCAGGGCTACGCCGCCCAGGAAAGTGGCGTTTGCTTGTTTCGCTCGATCGACAATGGGCTGGACTTGCTCTGGACTGTCGTTGATGCCCGGCATCAAGGGAGCGATGAGGACGCCTGAGTCGATGCCACGGGAACGCAGCTCGGCTACTGCGTCTAGGCGGGCCGCCGGGCTTGGCGTGTGGGGCTCGGTGGCGCGCCAGGCCTTCTCGTCGAGGGTCGGGACGGAGAGGTTGACCGAGACCGGCAGGCGCTTCGCCATCCGCTCGAAGAGGTCTATGTCGCGCAGCGCCAGCGGCGACTTGGTCAGGACCGAGACGGGGGTCTCGGCCGCCTCCAGTGCCGCCAGGATCTCGGGCATGAAGCGGTAGCGACTCTCGACCCATTGGTAGGGATCGGTGTTGGTCCCGAGTGCCACCAGGTCGCGCTTCCAGCTCGGTCTGGCCAACTCGGCCCGCAGCACCTCCGGCACGTTGACCTTGACCACGATCTCGCGCTCGAAGTCGCGTCCGGCGTCGAAGTCGAGATAGGTATGCGAGCTCCTGGCAAAACAAAAGACGCAGGCATGCGTGCATCCTCGAAAAGGATTGACCGTGTAGTTGAAGCCGTAGCGGCCGCCCGGTACGTGGTTGAGCGCCGAGCGGGCACGCACCTCGTGGAAGTTGATCCCCATCGCCTCGGGGGCATCGAAGGTGCGCACTACCGTGCCATCGCCGACCCCTGGCAACCGCATGTCGTTCTCGACTCGCTGCTCGTCCCAGCGCATACGAACGTATGTTCGCATAGAATGCGAGGGTGATCAATCGTCGCCATAGCTCCCTCCTTCAGGCCCAGTGTCTAGCGACCGGCCTGGAGAAAGGAGGTGGCAATGGTGGAACTTGTATTGATCATGCTCTTGCTCCTACTGATCCTGCGGGAGATGTAGGGCGGAGCCGCTGGGCGGGGCATGGGGCCTCGCCCAGCGTTTTGCATAGAAAAGGCCCGGTTTCCCGGGCCTTTTCGGCAATGCTGGAACTCGTATTGATCGACGCCAGTATAGCTGCGGTCTGGCTTCAGCCAATTCGTCCGGTATCGATACTCCAGCGCTAGATGCTGGAGCCGGTCTCGTCGCGCTTGAAGGTCTCGAGCTGGTCGAGGGCTTTGGCGCGTGCTTTCGAGCGCAGCGGCGGCAGCAGCGCCACCAGGGTGCCGCTCGGGCCGAGCGCCTGCCTGGCCCAGCGGCGAAAGTCGAACTCGTCGACGTGGTCGACGATCTTGCCGTCGGCGAAACGGAACTTCGCCTGGATGTCGTTGACCACGGGGCGGCCAGTGGAGAAGGTGTAGCGGGCGATCCAGTGCGCCGAGCCCGACTCCTCATCGGCCTCGTGCTCGTGCAGCTCGATCTCCAGATCGGTGGCGCGGCTGGTCAGCATCCGCCACATCGCACCGATGTCGGCGCCCTGGAGATCGCCGAAGGCTGGATCGCGGAAATGAGCGTCTTGCGCGTACTCGGCGGTCATCGCCGCGCCGTTGCACTGCCCGAACGCCGCGTAGAAGCGCTCGATCGTCTCGCGGTTTGCGTCAGCCCCCACGCGCCCACCCTAGCCGCTGTCAGGGCAGCTTGCCCGCGATCACGTAGCGGAGCACGTCGACCACCTGCTCGGCCGTGCGCGCAGTGCCCTGCGCGGCCCGGTCGACCTCCTTCAGCGCGTGGTCGAACTCGGCGTCGTGCAGGGTGACGTAGGGCTTGCCCAGCGCGGCGGCGTAGCCGGCGTCGAAGGCGGCATTCCATTGACGGTATTTGTCGCCGAAGCGGACGACGACCACATCGGCGGCGTGGATCAGCGTCTGGGTGCGGATCGCGTTGACGCCAGCCCCTATCTGATCGCGCCAGAACGGCTCTCTCTCCTCGCCCAACGTGCCGACCCCGGCGTCGTCGGAGGCGGCGTGGTCGGTGACCGGCGCCGAAAAGGCGACCGGCAGGGCCGCCTCGCGCACCCCGGCTTCGATCCGCTCGCGCCAGTCGGAGTGGATCTCACCGGAGAGGTAGACGCCCCAGGTTCGCTCGGCCACAGCCGAATCCTAGCCCCGCAGTGGACGCGGTCGAGTTTTGGTGCGCTATGCGACCCAAAGCTCGACCGCGCTTGCTACGGTAATTGACGTGAACGTAAGGAATAGATTTGCCGGGGGCGCCGGAGTGGCCGCCGACCATGAACACTACAAGTGGTGGGCGCTCTCCTGCACCAGCCTCGGCATGCTCCTCGTCGCCACCAACTCGGGCACCCTCGTCATCGCCCTGCCGGACCTCGAGCGGGCGCTGGGGACGAGCCTGCTCGAACTGGTCTGGGTGATCCTCGCCTACATGATCGCCTCGACCGTGCTGGTCCTCACGGCGGGCCGCCTCTCCGACCTCTTTGGCCGCAAGAGCGCTTTCGTCGCCGGCTTCCTCGTCTTCGCCGTGGCCTCGCTCGGCGCCGGCTTCTCCGCCGACGGCACGCAGCTGATCCTCTGGCGAATCGTCCAGGGCGTCGGCGGCGCCTTCATCTTCGCCAACGGCCCAGCCCTGGTCACCGACGCCTTCCCCAAGGAGGAGCTCGGCCTGGCGATGGGGACCAACACCATGGTCGCCGCGGTCGGCCTCGTCCTCGGCCCGGTCCTCGGCGGTGTCCTGGTCGCGATCTCCTGGCAGTGGGTCTTCTGGTTCAACGTGCCGCCGGCGCTCGCCGGCGCCGCCTGGAGCGCGCTCGTCTTGCGCGAGCTCTCCCGGCGCGACACGGTCCGCGGCTTCGACCTTGCCGGCACGGTCACCTTCGTCTTCGGCCTCACCGGGCTCGTCTACGGGATCTCACGCGGCGGCATCTCCGGCTGGGACAACCCACTGGTGATCGGCAGCCTGATCGCGGCCGCCGTGCTGCTGCCCCTCTTCGTCCTGATCGAGCACCGCGGCCGCGCACCGATGCTCGACCTGACGATCTTCCGCAACCGCATGTTCGCGGCGGCGACCGGCGCCGCCTTCATCAACGGCCTCTCTCGCTTCGCCCTGCTCTTCCTCTTCGTCTTCTACTTCCAGGGGGCCCAGGGCGACGACCCGATCGCCGCCGGGATCAAGCTGGCGCCGATGGCTCTGGGGATGCTGGTTGCCTCGCCCCTGGCCGGGATCTGGGCCGACCGCCACGGCTCCCGCGCCCTGGCGGCCCTGGGGATGCTGGTCAGTGCTGCCGCGCTCGCCCTGATGACGACGCTGCAGGCCGACAGCCCCTACTGGCAGAGCATGCTGTGGCTCGCCCTCGTCGGGATCGGCTCGGGGATGTTCAACTCGCCCAACACCGCGGCGATGATGGGGACCGTGCCCGTGCAGCGCCGCGGCATCGCCGCCGGCGCCCGCACGATGCTGCAGAACACCGGCGCGGTGATCTCGATCGCCTTCGTGCTCGCGATCGTCACCGCCGCCGTGCCCAAACCGATCCTCTTCAAGATCTTCTCCGGGCTAGCCGCCGGCCTCTCCAGCGCCCAGCTCGATCCCTTCATCCACAACATGCACACGGCGCTCTGGGTGCTGGCGGCAACCTCGGTGGTGGGCGCGGGCGTCTCGCTACTGCGACCACGACATGTTTCCGTCGGGGAGGTCCAGTGGGCGGAGGGCTGAGGATCGGCGACGTCGCCCGCCTCGCCGCCACGACGCCGCGAACGATCCGCTACTACGAGGAGATCGGCCTGCTGCCCGCCGCAAGCGAGCGTGAGCCCGGCGCCCACCGCATCTACGCCGAGGCCGACGTCGAGCGCCTGACCGAGCTTCTGCGCCTCAAGGATCTGCTTGGGGTGTCGCTAGAGGAGCTGAAGGCCCTGACCGAAGCCGAGGACGCGCGGGCGGCGCTGCGCCAGGAGTGGCAGCGCGGTGTCGAGGACCCGGTGCGCCGCCGCCAGATCCTCGACGAGTCGCTCGGCCATATCGCCCGCCGGCTGGAGCTGGTTCGCCGCCGCCGCGACGAGATCGCCCGCCTCGAGGCCGAGCTGGTGGCGCGGCGCCGGCGCGTGCGCGAGCGTCTGCGGGCGCTGGGGGCCAACGGCAGCGCAGCTCGCTGAACCGCCGGGCGGTCGCTCAGCCCGCCGCCTGCTCCTCGAAGTGCTTGCTCAGCATCGTCACCTGACCCTGGTAGTTGGAGCCCAGCTCGTTGCCGTAGAGGCGCTCCGCCGGGGCGCTGGTGCGCTCCAGGGCCAGCTTGCAGACCGGCTGGCGGTGCTCGACCATGAAGGAGACGTCGCGCGCCCGCACCTCGAGCGCGGCGCGGCTGCCATGGCGGCCGCCGACTGGGTCGTAGCCGAAGCCAGGATCGAAGAAGCCGGCGTAGTGGGTGCGCAGCTCGCCTGCCGTCGGGTCGTAGGCCATCATCTCGGCGGCGATCTGGGGCGGGATGCAGACGCCCTCGGCCGAGAGCAGCAGGTAGAAGATCTCCGGCTCGAGCACGATCCGCCCGCCGGGCTCGGGATAGACCGGGTCCCAGTAGTCGGTCCAGCGGTAGGCGCGGATCCTCGAGAGGTCGATCGGCAGGCTGTTCTTCTTCGCCCGGTAGCCGACGATCCGATCGCTGGGGCCGGAGAGGTCGACGCTGAGGAAGAGGCCCTCGGCCAGTGCCAGCTCCGACTCGCGCAGCGCGTGGGAATCGAGATAGAGCAGCGGGAACTCGTCCTGCAGAGCGCGGATCTCCGCGTCGGCGAGTCGCACGTCGCCGCGGGCCAACCGCAGCTGGTTCAGCGAGAGCCCGCTCTGCACCTGGATCGCGAAGGAGCGCGGCACCACCTCCAGGTAGAGGCGGCCACGATAGCCGGGGCGGATCTCGTCGAAGCGGTGGTGGCGGTCGGTGAGCACCCGGGTGAAGACGTCGAGGCGGCCGGTCGAGCTCTTCGGGTTCGCCTTCGCCCGCACGTCGTCGGGAAGCGCCAGTTCCTCGATCAGCGGCACGAGGTAGGGACGGTCGCGCTCCAGCACGGCGCCGTCGCGCAGGTCGACTTTCTGGAAGGCGAGCCCCTCGATCTTCTCCTCGACGGTCGAGTCGACGTCCGGCAGGAAGCTGCAGCGCAACGCCCAGGCGAAGTCGCCCAGGCGAAGGTCGATACTGGCTGGCTGGATCGCCTCGGGCCGGATCCGGTAGTCGCCGGAGCCGATCCATTCGGCGGCGATCGCCTCGCTCAGGGCCTGCGAGGGCAGCACCCCGGCGGTCGCTCCACTGCGCGGCTCGGTTGCCGCGCCCCTGGCGGCTGCTGCAGGATCGCTCATCTAGACGAGATTATGCGGCGCGCCTCGGCGACACCGAGGTACGGGGTCAGCGCAAACTCGGCAAGTTCCGGGAAGAATCGATCGAGGCGGGCCGTTTCGCCGGCGAGCACGCGGCGGCCAAGCAGCGAGGCGATGCCGCCGACCACCGCCTCGTCGGCCGCCCCCGGCGGCCGACCGGCGCCGGTTCCCCGCGGGGCGCGGTCGCGTAGATAAGGAACGAAGCTCTCGACCGCGACCTGGAAGCGTCCGTATACCCCAGGCCCGGCGCGCAGACCCTCGACCAGCAGCAGATTCGCCTGCCCTGGCTCGGCGGTGAAGCCGGCGAGCGCCGCGCCGAGCCCGGCGCACACCCCCTGGGCCCACTCTCCCTCCCCCGCGCAGGCGCTCACGACGTCAGCGCGCAGGCGCTCGACGGCCCCGTCGTAGGCGGCGAAGAAGCACTCGTCCTTGCTGCCGAAGTGGCGGTAGAAGTCGCTCTTGGAGACGCCGGCCCGGCCGGCGATCGCGGAAACGGTCGTCCCGTCGTAGCCGTGCTGGTCGAGCGAGCCGGCGATCGCGGCCAGCAGGCGCTCCCGCTGATGCTCCGCGATGAACTCCCGGGAGAGGCCGTGACGACCACGTGGAAGCGGCTTCATGCAGTACTAAAGTCTGCCAGTGCTAAGCGCTTCTTGTCTGCCGGCCCGGCCGCCAGGGCGGCCTACTCGGCCATGCCGGCGCCCAGATAGGGCGCCATCATGAACTCGGTGAGTTCGGGTAGGAGGTCCTCGGCCCGCTCAGCCTCGCCGCGACGAATCTGCTGGTAGACGATCCAAGCGACACCGCCGACCAGCGTCTCGGCGATCGTGCCAGGCAGCCGCTCGTCCCGAGGCAGCGTCTGCCTTGTCAGCTCGACGAAGGTCTCGAGCGAATCCTCATAGCGCTTCGTTGTTGCCGGTGTGGCCGAGTGCGCCTCGATCATGCACATCCGCGCCAGCGTCGGCTGCTCGGCGACGAAACCGAGAAAGGCGGCGAGCCCAGCCTCGACCCGGTCCTGCCAGTCCTCGTCTCCGTCGGCGCCCGCTTCTTCGACGCGGCGAAGGATCTCGTCCCGGGCGGCGTCGAAGGCAGCGAGGAAGACCTCCTCCTTTCCCTCGAAGTTGTCGTAGAGCGTTTTGCGGGCGACGCCGGCGCGCTTGACAATGTCGGAGATCTTGGTTGCCTCATACCCCTGTTCGGCGGTCAGCTCGGCCAGCGCATCCATGATGCGCCGCTGCTTGTGCAACGCGATGAACTCGCGCGGAAGGGCCGGACGGACAGACGCGGCGGTCCGTTTCTGCGTCTGCCTCGCCTGCGTCCCCCCTTTTCCCCGTGGCGGCATGGAGCAAGGATACCCAGGGTCGCCGAATTTCCAATGCACGTCAGCGACTTTTCTGGTACCTTTCGGGCGCCTGCATATTTTCTAAAAGAAACGCGTAGGTTCCTTATGGCGCTAGAGAGGGTAATGCTCAGCAGGGAGAAGCTGGCAGATGCGGTCGGGGACCGCTGGTCAGACTCGGAACTCAGCGAGGCTCTGGCCCTGCTGACTCGCGCCGATGGACGTTTCCCCGCCGGGGTGAGGACGCTTCCGGCGGATCTGGTCAAGGCAGTCCAGCGGGAGCGCCTGCTGGCGGCGATGATCGGCGCGGCGACCGAGATCGGCTACAACACCCTCACGGTCCAGAACGTGCTCACCCGCGCCGGTATCTCGCGGCCGACGTTCTACGAGCAGTTCGAGGACAAGGAAGACTGCTTCCTCGCCGCCTTCGACGCCGCGGCCGGCCGGATGCGAGCGCGGATCGAGACGACCGTCCTCGACGCCGGGCCCACCTGGCGCGACCAGCTGCGCAGCGGGATTACCGAGCTGCTGCGCTTCATCGTGGATGAGCCCGAAGAGGCTCGCATCGTGATCGTCGAGGCGCGGGCATCGAGTCCGGCTGGCCTGCGGCGTCGCGACGAGCTGCTCGACCACTTCGCTGGCTGTGTGGACACCTTGGTCAGGGAGGACCTGGACGAGCCCCCTTCGGCAATCGCCGCCGCCGGGATCGTCGGTGGGATCGAATCGGTGCTCTACGCACGCATGCAGAAAGGCGAGATCGAGGATCTCGCCTCCCTCCTCCCCTCGCTGATGTATTTCGCCGTCCTCTCCTGCGCCGGCCGCGAGGCTGCCGACGAGGAGATCGACGATGCGGCCTTTGCCTGAGGTGCCTAGCGCTTGCGGCGCTTGCCGGAGCGCTTGCTCGGCCGGGCGGCGAACCGCAGGGTGCGCTCGCTCTCCTTCGCGACCGCCTCCCCCATCGCGATCTGAAAGGTGGCCAATAGGGCACCGGCGGCGAGTGGCCGCATCCGTTCGAGCGCCTCGCTCATCCGCGGCCAATCGCGCTCGGGCCGACCGGCGCGATCGAACGGCTGCCATACCTCTTTGACGAAGAGGTCGACGAAGGCGCGCGCGACGCCGTCGGCATGGCGGCGCAGTTTTTGCGCAGTCACAAGGGCGCCCTCGGCGCTGACTCCAAGCTCGGCCAGCTCGGCGGCGGCGCGCAAGAGCTGGGGACTGATCACCTCGACGCGGCCGTCGGGCAGGGTGCGGAAGATGCCCAGCTTTTCTGCCCGTCGGGTCAGTTTGGGATCTGCCGCCTCGCTCCAAATCCCGGCCAACTCGTCGGCATCGACGATCTCCGGCGCCTCGTCTTCGAAGGGGACGCGGAGGGCACGGGTGAAATCGAAGATCGCCGAAGCCGAGCCGTCGCCGCTGTCGAGCACACGACGGATCGCCTCCAGGTTGAGCCCGTCCGCCTGCATCTCACGGGTCAGCTCGATCCGCGCGACGTGCTCCTCACCGTAGTAGCCGGTGCGGCCGCGGACTGTGGGTGGGGGCAACAGTCCTCGCGTCTGGTGGGCCCGAATGTTGCGGACGGTCATCCCGGTTCGCTCCGCCAACTGGCGGATCGTCATCTCGCCCTCGGCGGGCTTGGCGCCCTTGGAACCGTTACTACTCATCTGAGTGCATGGTATGGGGGCTAGTCGCTGAGCGGCAGGCGCTGGCCGTTCATCTCCTGAGCAGCGTCGGAGCAGAGGAAGGCGATCGCGGCGCCAATGTGCTCTGCAGGGGTGAACGAGGAAAAGTCCCCCTCGGGCTTCTCCTCTTTCATCTGCTGAGTGAGGATCGCATCGACGACGACGATGTTGGCCGTCGCGGCGGTGCCGGCGAAGCCGTCGGCGAGGGCGAGCGTCCAGGCCTCAGCGGCAGCCTTGGCCGCGGCATAGGCGGCGTTGGAGTTCGATGGCGCCTGCGCCTGCTTGGCGGAGACAAGGACGAAACGGCCGTGCTCAGAGCCGAGGAGCGCATCATGGAAGGCACGGGTGGTGTGCTGGACGGTGCGGATCAGGAGGTCGTGGAGCAGGTCCCAGTCCGAGAGCGGCGCCTCGTGCAGCGCCTGCCCCCCACGCCAGCCGCCGACCAGATGCAACAGCCCGTCGACCCGGCCGAAGCGCTCGAGCAGCGCCGCGCACCAGGCCCGCGCCGCCTCCTCGTCGAGCAGGTCGACCCCGCGCCCGTCCCAGCGCTCGGCAGGCAGTCCCAGCTCAGTGCCGACCTCCTCGACGCGCCCTTGCGTGTGATCGGCGGCGGCGACGGTGGCGCCATCGGCCGCCAGGCGCTCGGCCACGACCGGCCCCAAGCCACCGCCGATGCCGGCGATGGCGTAAACACGGCCGTCGAGGTTGCTCATATGGGGGAGGCAGGATTCGAACCTGCGTAGGCAGAGCCAATGCGTTTACAGCGCATCTCCTTTAACCACTCGGACACTCCCCCGAGGCGGTGCGAGTTTACCGGGACGTGCCGGTGCTCAGGTGCCCATATGGACCCTTCTCCACCGGCACGTCTGCGTCAGTCATCTGACGGCTAGGTCTCGACGCCCAAGCGGGCGGCCATCTGCTCGTTGAAGGCGGTGAGGGCTGACATCGGGCGCATGAAGACGGTCAGCTCGGCTACGCGACCCTCCTCGTCGAGCTCGAGGAAGTCAATGCCCTCAAGCTCGCGGTCGCCGACCCGGGCTTTGAAGCGGAGGACTACCGACCCGTCCCCGGCGAGCTCGTCGGTGTAGCGGAAGTCCTCCAGGGTCGCGGCGACATGGGTCAGCACCTGGATCACGATCTCGCGGCTCTCGAAGCCGCGGAAGAGGATCGGGCTGTGCAGGACGACGTCCTCGCGCAGCGTCGCCTCCATCGCCTGGAGGTTCTTTGCCTGGGCGGCCAGGCGGAATGGATGCGGCACGGCCATCGCGCCAGACTCTACGTCAGCGGGGCTCGAGGACGAAGAGGGCGATGTCGCGATCGGTGCGCGCCTCGTACTCTTCGAAGCCCGAGAACTGCTCGACGTGCTTGCGCCAGAGGTCGGCCCGCTCATCGCCCTCCGCCACCCGCGCCCGCACCGGCCGTCGCTCGCGCCCTACCTCCACCTCGGCGTCGGGGTTGGACTTCAGGTTGAGCGACCAGGCCGGGCTGCGGTTGTGGCCGGCGTTGGAGCCGATCACGACCACATTCGCGCCGTCGGCCAGGTAGACGACCGGAGCGGTCCGCGCCTGGCCGGATTTACGGCCGGTCGTCGTCAGCAACAGCACCGGCGCTTCGTTGATCTTCCCCCCGATGCGCCCCCCAGAGAATCGGTAGAGCGGGATGTTGAGCTTGCCGACCCAACGCAGACCGGTCGCACCCATCATCTGCGACATGCGCGAATAGAACTTGTCCCCGGAAGGCACGGCCGCAGTATGCCTCCTGACGAGTCGGAAACGTCGTCAGGCAAGGACGCAGGGAGCGCCGTGTGCTCTGCACACAAGCGACCGAGGACGCCGCATGACGGCGTTTCCGGCCGTCAGCGTCAGCTTGCTTCGCGGAGCATCTGTGCCTCCGGCAGATGCTGAAGTTTCTTCAGCGTGTTGTTCTCGATCTGGCGGATCCGCTCGCGGGTGACGCCGAACGTGTTGCCCACCTCCTCGAGCGTCAGCGGCTCCAGACCGGTGAGGCCGTAGCGAAGCTCGATCACCTGCCGCTCGCGCTCGGGCAGGGCCGAGAGCGCTTTGCGCACACCCTCCTTCTGCATGTGTTCGCTCGCCTCTTCGAAGGGCTCGGCAACCGTGTCGTCGGCGACGAAATCGCCAAGCTCGGAATCGTCCTCGTCGCCCACCGGTTTCTCCAGTGAGACCGGCAGCTGCGCGACGCGGAGGATCTCCCGCACTTCGGCCAGCGGCCAGCGCAGCTCCTCGGCGATCTCGGCCGGCTCGGGCTCGCGACCGAAGCGCTGCACCAGCTGGCGCTCGACGTGGGCGACGCGGTTCAGCTTCTCGACCATGTGCACCGGGATGCGGATCGTCCGTGCCTTGTCGGCGATCGCCCGGGTCACCGCCTGCCGGATCCACCAGGTTGCGTAGGTGGAGAACTTGTAGCCGCGCCGGTAGTCGAACTTCTCCACCGCCCGGATCAAGCCGAGCGAGCCCTCCTGGATCAGGTCGAGAAAGCTGAGCCCGCGACCCAGATAGCCTTTTGCGATCGAGACGACGAGCCGCAGGTTGGCCTCGACCATCTGCCGCTTGGCGATCATGTCGCCGCGCTCGATCCGCTTCGCCAGTTCGACCTCCTGGGCGGCGGTAAGCAGGTCGACCCGGCCGATCGAGCGCAAGTAGAGGCGCAGAGAGTCGAGGCTGGGTTCGATCGTCAGGTCCAGCTCCTGTTTGCGCCCGGCGCCGTTGGTGGACTCGGCGCGCTGCTCCTTGTAAGCGCTGACGCCGTCCTCGGCGATCACTTCGACTCCGTGCTCGACCAGGTGAGCGTGCAGGCCGGCGACCTGCTCCTTGGTCACCTCCACCTCCTCGAGTGTGGAGGCGATCTGCTCGAAGGTGAGATACCCGCGGTCGCGGCCGAGCGCAACCAGCGACTGGAGCTCCTGTGGCCCCGCCGGTTGCTCGCTCGAATCCTGATTCAGTCCCTGGGGGACCGTCTCCAACGGCTCGATATCACTGCCTCCACTGCAACCCTGTTCCCCTCCCGGGGGCCGGCCCCATCGCTCCGACCTCCGGGAGTATAGGGAGCAAATCGCCTACGCTTCGTCTGCCGATGGCAACCCGTTCCACCACTCCGCTCTCCTCCACCACTGTCGATGTGCAGTCGGGAACCCCTGACACTCAGGTGAGCCTCTCGCGGGTAGGCGTGACCGGGGTCGAGAAGGTGATCCGGGTCAAGGCGGACGGCACCGAGAACCTCTACCACGCGGATTTCGAGTGCTTCGTCGACCTCAATCCGCGCCAGGCGGGCGTCCACATGTCGCGCTTCGAGGAAATCGTCGGCGAGGCGATCGACGAGGTCGTCCTCGGCGAGGCGTTTCGCGCCGAGGTGCTCGCCGCTCACATCGCCCAGCGGGTTCGCGAGCGCCAGGGCGGGTTGCGAGCCGAGGTCTCGGTCACGGCGCGCTACCCGGAGACGGTTACGACCCCGGTCAGCGGCATCAGCACCCAGGAGATCTACGTCCTGCTCGGTACCGCGGTCGACTCCCTGCGCGGTACGCGAACGCTGACCGGCGTCCAGGCCCAGGGGATGACCGCCTGCCCCTGCGCGCAGGAGATGGTCGGCGGCCTCGCCCGCGAACGGCTCGCCGAGCGCGGCTTCGACGCCGAGCAGATCGAGGCGGCGATCGAGGCGGTGCCGATCGCCACCCATAACCAGCGCGGCATCGGCACCCTTCACATCGGCTGCCCGGAGGGCGGCCCGGCGTGGATCGACGCACCTGAGCTGCTGCGGATCGTCGAGCAGTCAATGAGCTCGGAGATCTACGAGCTGATGAAGCGTCCCGACGAGCTCGCGGTCGTTGCCAAGGCGCACTCGCAGCCGCGCTTCGTCGAGGACTGCGTGCGGGAGATGGTGCGCCGGGTCATCGCCGACTATCCGGACCTGCCTGGCGACGCCTTCGTGATGGCGCGCCAGGAGAACCTGGAGACGATCCACCGCCACAACGTGATCGCCGAGCGCTACGGCAAGCTCGACGACCTGCGCGCCGAGCTCGCCAGCAGCGAGCACGAGCGCCGCCACACGACTATGCGCGAGTGGCTGGAGGCGCCGGCGAGTTGAGGCGCTTGCGCAGGCCGAGGAAGTAGTCGGCGCCGCTGATCAGCGTCGCGGCAACCGCGACGTAGACGAGCACATTGACCCAGGTCGGCGCCGGGTTGGCGGCGATCAGGGCAAATATGGCGGCGATCTGCAGCACCGTCTTCAGCTTGCCCATCCAGCTGGCGGCGATCACGACGCCGCGCTCGGCGGCGATCGCCCGCAGCCCGGTGACGGCGATCTCGCGGGCGATGATCACCATCGCGACCCATGCCTGCAGGCGATTCAGCGAGACCAGCGAGACGAGCGCGGCGGTGATCAGGAGCTTGTCGGCAAGTGGGTCCATCAGTTTGCCGAAGGTGGTGACCGCGTCGCGCGAGCGAGCGAAGTAGCCGTCGAGACCGTCGGTGAGGGCCGCGAGGGCGAAGACGGCGGCGGCAAGCTCATCCCCGTTTGGCGTCTCGCCGAGCAGAGCGACCACCACGACTGGCACGGCGAGGATCCGCAGCAAGGTAAGCGCGTTGGGCAGGTTCAGTGGGAACAAGGCCTACTCCGTCTCGGTGGCAAGGGCGGCGTCGCGCTTGGCGAAGAAGTCATCCCCCTCGATGCTGACGTGGGGAAGGATGCGATCGAGCCGGCGCGGCATCCACCACATGCGCTTGCCGAGCAGCACCATCACGGCCGGAACCAGCAGGCAGCGGACCAGGGTCGCGTCGATCGCGATCGCCACCGCCAGGCCGACCCCGAACTCCTTCACCAGGGGGTTGCCGTTGAGGACGAAGCTGGTGAAGACGCAGACCATGATCGCCGCCGCCGAGGTGATCACGCGGCCGGTGTTGGCCAGGCCTTCGATCACGGCGCGTTTCGCGTCGCCGTGCGCCTTGTAGTGCTCTTGCATCTGGGTCAGCAGGAAGACCTCGTAGTCCATCGAGAGCCCGAAGAGGATCGCGAACATCAGCAGCGGCACGAAGCTGACTATCGGGATCGAGTGGTCGAGCCCGATCAGCGACGAAGCCCAGCCGAGCTGGAAGACCGCGGTGACGACGCCGTAGGCAGCGGCGACCGAGAGCAGGTTCATCACCGCTGCCTTGACCGGGACCAGCAGCGAGCGGAAGGCGAGCAGCAGGACGATGAAGCTGAGCCCGACGACGATCGCGATCATCAGCGGCAGCTTGTCGCCGATCTGGGTGGCGAGATCGATGTAGCCGGCGGTCTGCCCACCCACGTTGGCGACGGCCCCGGTGCCGGCAAGCGCCTTGGGGATCGCCGTGCTGCGCAGGTCTTCGACCAGGCTGACGGTCTCATCCGTCCACGGCGCCGAGTTGGAGATGACGGTGAAGACCGCGAACTTGCCGGCTTTGTCGAGAGTCGGTTCGGAGACCTCGGCAACGTCAGCGGCCGCGCCGACCCGTTTCTCGAGGCCCGGCAGCACCTCTTTCGCTTCGGCCGCGGTGCGGAATTCGGAGGCGATCAGCAGCGGCCCGCTGACCCCCGGCCCGAAGCCCTCCGTGAGGCTGTCGTAGGCCTGGCGTGCGGTAGTCGACTTGGGCAGGGCGCTGATGTCGTTCTGGCCGAGCTCGAGCTGGAAGATCGGTAGGGCGAGGACGACCAGGATCGCGAGAGCGGCAATCGCCGCGCGCCACGGCCGCGAGGCGACGCCGCGGGCCCAGCGGGTCCAGCCGTGGGGCTCGGAGTCGCCGGGGCCGGCCTTGCCGAATGAGACCCTGAGCGAGTTGATCCGCGGACCGAGGGCCCCCAACATCGCCGGCAGCAACGTGGTCGCCGCGGCGACGGCGATCACCACCGCGATCGCAGCGGTAAAGCCGAGCGTGCTGACCAGCGGGATGCCGGCGAAGGCAAGCGAGCAGAGCGCGATCACAACCGTGAAGCCGGCGAAGACGACGGCGCCGCCGGCGGTCGCGGTCGCACGGGCGATCGACTCGCGCAGCTCCATCCCGTCGGCTAGCTGCAGTTTGTGACGGGTGACGATGAAGAGGGCGTAGTCGATGCCGACGCCGAGGCCGATCATCGTCGCCAGGGTCGAGGCGACGCTTGGCACCTGGACGACGTGCTCCAGCATGCGGATGACCGAAAGCGCGCAGGCGAGGCCGAGAACCGCCGAGAAGATCGGCAGCACCATCGCCGTCGCGGTGCCGAAGGCAAAGAGGAGGATGACGATCGCCGCCGCGATCCCGATCGCGTCGCTGGCGCCGGTGTCCGGCTTGGAGAGCGCCTGGCCGATGTAGGCGCCGACGGAGACCTTGAGACCGGCGGCGACGGCGGGATTGCCGGCGTCGAGGACCGCCGCGGCCTGGCTTTCGGTCAGTTCGCCCGGGCCGACGCCGAGCACGACCGGAACGTAGGCGACCGAGCGGTCTCTGCTGAGGAAGGCAGCGCCGGCGGGGGTGAGCGGGTTGACGGCCGAGTTGACGTCGTGCAACCCGTTCAGCCGCTGCACCGATTGATCGATCGCCGTCTTGTACTTGGACGCGGTGAGGGCGGCGCCCGCCTTCGCCTGGAAGACCAGCGGGTTGCTGCCGAATGCCTGTTCGGGCAGGTTCTTTTCGAGCGCTTCGGTCGCTTCGGTCGAGCCCGTACCCGGCAGGGTTAGGTTGTCGTTGGTCTTGCTGTCGCCGGCCTGGCCGAGGACCACTAGCGCCACGGCGGCGATAACCCAGACGGCGATCGTCGGCCAGTGATGGCGCGAGCAGAAGCGGCCGATCGCATAGAGAGGGGCGGTCACGCCGGGATCATCCTCCACCGTCCGGACCGCTGACATCCGGGGGTGGCACTTCGCCGCCGTCGAATCCCTCCGGCACCGAGGCGACCCGGCTTGCGCCCAGCGCCTGACGCAGCACCACCAGGTGCTGGGCATGACCGGCGGCAAGTGCGGTGTCGAGTGTCCGCGGCGTCGACGTGTTGAGGCGCGGCGCCACGGCCTCGTAGAAGGCGAGGCCGGCGCTTTCGAGCTCGTAGGCAAGGGCGAGGAACGCCCCCCCACCCTTGACCTGCGTGAAGTCGAGCTCTTCCGCTGCAGCTTCGGTGTCCCCACCCAGCCCCCGGATCGCCTTGGTCAGGGCGTCGACGTACTCCTGCTCTTGGGCGCGCAGCTGCCGCCCGAGCACACGCTCGGAGTCGAGCAGCAGGCCGTTGCCGCGGGTGTAGGCGTCGAGCGCCGTCAACTCACGCGAGAGGCCTTCGTTCAGGATCGCGGCGTCGCTTCCCTTTTCGGGATCGGTCTCGGCACCATGGCCGCTGTCGCCGCAACCGGCGGCGACCAGCCCGAGCGCCGCAAGGGCGACGGCCAAAAAGGCGGCGGCGCGGCCGAAGCCGCGCCGCCTGCCATAGCCACCTGCTGACGAATCGGTGCCCACAGGCCGACAAGCCTATGGGCTGTGGATTGCTGGGTGCGCCAGGTGAGCCCTCTTACTTCCTGGCTTTGGCTTTCGACTTGCCTTTGGCTTTCGCTTTGCCAGATGCTTTGGCTTTCCGCTTCGGCAGCTTCCTTGCGGCGCTGTCGGGCACTTCGTAGCCAATCATCGAGACGGACGCCGAGATCGGCTGCTCTTTCGATTTGGCCAGACGTTTACCGGCTTCGGCGTTGAGCTTCAGTGCCTGCTTGAGCGTGTCGTCGAGCAGCTTCTGCATGGAGGCCCAGGCCTGCGCATCCAGCATCAGGGGCGTCCAACTCAGGTGCCGATCCTCACGATCGTCGAACGTGCCCTCCTCCATCGCCGCGACAACGTCGTCGACGACTGCCTGGAACAGATCCGCGCTCATCCCAACCCGAACCGACTCGGGCAGCTCATGCCAGTCCCGATCGGTCAGGTAGGCGCGTGAAGTAGCGCGGTAGTAGTGCTCTACCGCGCCACGACGAGGCTCGGTTTTGACCAGGGTGATGACTTTGTAGTCCTTGAGGACTTTGACGTGGTAGCTGACCTGGCTCAGTCCTTCGCCGAGTTCCTTCGCCAGTTCGTTCGGGCTGGCCATCCGTTCATTGAGGATCGCCAGGATCTCGGCGCGAAGTTCGTGCGCAAGCGATTTGACCAGATCCTGGTTCACGCCTCTTTTGCTGGCTCTACCTTTTCCTCTTTTACGACTTTTGGCGGTTTTCGTCTTTGCAGGCATAGGGACTCCTCCGATCGTTGCTAGGGGCTTAACCACTCCATCGTATTGATCACAAAGGCGGTTTTCCAGCCCAAATGAAGACTATTCGCTTCCTCTTTGCGAAATAGTGGAACTTTCTCCAGTAATCAGCCGGTCCGCCGGATGCGCTCACGGCGCAGGGAGAAGTCAGAGGAAGTCCGTCCGAGGAGGGGGTGAAGTAGATGAAGATCGCCGCATCAGAGGCAGTTATCCCGATGCTTTCCGTTCACAAGTTCGGCTGAGGGCTCAGGCAGAGCACTGGCTTGGCGGGGCTCGCCCAAATTCGCGGGTGGGCCCCGCGTGATTCAGTTCGGGCCGATGATCGCCAAGCCACAAGACCCGATGCCGGGAGGGGATCGCCTCGAGCAGCTCGCTGTGGAGATCCATCGCTGCCACCGCTGCCCACGACTGGTCGAGTGGCGCGAGGCCAGCGCAGCAACCCCCCCGCGCCGCTTCCAGGGCGATGAGTACTGGGCACGGCCCGTCTCCGGCTTCGGCGACCCCGGTGCCAGGCTTGCTCTTGTCGGCCTCGCTCCGGCCGCGCATGGCGCCAACCGCACCGGTCGCATGTTCACCGGCGACCGCTCCGGCGACTGGCTCTACGCCGCGCTGCACCGCGCCGGCTACGCGAGCCAGCCCACGTCGATCCGGCGTGAGGACGGCCTCCAATTACTCGACGCCTACGTCACCGCGGTCGTTCGCTGCGCGCCCCCCGCCAACCGGCCAACACCGACCGAGCGCGACAACTGCCTTCCCTACCTGACGCGGGAGCTCGAGCTGCTGGTCAATTGCCGGACCATTGTCGCCCTGGGCGGTTTCGCCTGGGACGGGGCGCTGCGGGCTCTGAGCGACCTGGGAGCCGAGACACCCCGGCCAAAGCCCCGCTTCGGTCACGGCACCGAGGCCGAAGTCGGTGACTGGAAGCTGATCGGCTGCTACCACCCCAGCCAGCAGAACACCTTCACCGGCCGCCTCACCGAGTCGATGCTGGACGAGATTCTCACCCGGGCCCGCGAGCTGAGCGGCTGACAGCCCTACAGCGCGTCCGTTCGCCCGACCTCACGCCGGGAGATGCCCGCGATCGTCTCGAAGGAAGCCAGCACGACCGATACCGGGATTCCCGGCTCCGAAGATGTCTCGCGACGCTTCGTGGACCGCTCCTGGATCGCCTGAATCCGGTCGAGGACAGTCCGCATGGCCCGCATCAATTCCCTCCATCCTCGCTCGTCGACCGATAGCCAGGTTCGGCTCAGGTGCCTGCTGCGCGCATCGAAGGAACCGGCGTCGAGCGCGTCGACCACCTCTTCGATGACCTGTCTGAGCATGTCGGCGCTGAAGGTCGACCGGATCGGCGCCGGGATCTTCATCCAGTCGAAGTCGTCGAAATGGAGAACCGGCACACAGGGCTCGTAGAAATGCTCGTCGAAGCCACGGCGCGGCACCGTCCGCACCAACCGGATCAGATTTCGCCGCTTGAGTTCCCGGAAGTGGTAGCTGACTTCGGAAACCTCGAGATCGAGTTCGTCGGAAATCTCCGTTGGACTGGCGATGCCCCGTTCGCAGACTGTCACCCAGACGTGACCGCGCAGCGGGTGAGTAAAGGCTTTGGCCACTGTCGGATCGATGACCTGTTTGAGTTTTTTCCCATGCAAGCTGGCCATAACGACCTCCCGTCCCTATTGCCGTGTGGTTTCCGGTGGTGACGTCAGCCTAGTACCGGTTGCGGACTTCAACCGGTTCTCAACTTCTATTGACAGCGCTCGCCAGCGAGCAAATCGGCGTCACCGTTTTTGCTGAAACCCATTAAAGCAATCACGCGGTCCCAAGCGGGACATCGACGGGAAGGCGGGAAATATGACGAGACCGAGGATCAAGCGCACGACCGAGCAGATCGAAACGCCAGGCGGCGATCTCTACCTGCTGAGGCCCAGCGCCGGAGCCGATATCCAGATCGAGAATCCCGACGCAGAGGGACGACAACTGCTCGCCGCCCTCGACGGAAGTCTCACGCGCGATGAGCTGGAGGGGCGCTTCGGCGAGGAAGCAGTCAGCGACCTGCTTGCGCAGCTGGAGGAGCTGGGCCTGGTCGAGGACGCCGCGGACGACGACCTGATCCCGGCCGCAACGACCGAGCGGTTCGATCGCCAGATTCGCTACTTCGCCGACATCACCACCGGGCCGACCCCTTCCCAATGCCAGGCGCGACTCGAGAGCGCCCGCATCGTCGTCCTCGGAGTGGGCGGCCTCGGCGGCTGGTCCGCCCTCTCCCTGGCCTGTTGCGGGGTGGGTGAGATGCTGCTCATAGACGGCGACCGGGTCGAGGAGAGCAACCTCAACCGGCAGGTCCTCTACAGCGAGGCCGACATCGGCCGGCTCAAGGTCGAGGTCGCCGCGGAGCGACTCGGCGCCTTCAACTCGCGCATGCGCCTGGACACGATCCCCGAGCGTGTGGACGGCGAGCAGTCGGTGGCAGCCGTGATCGAGGGCTATGACCTGGTGATCGATGCGGCGGACTGGCCGGCGCACGAAATCGAGCAGTGGGTCAATGCCGCCTGCTTCGCGGCGGAGATTCCCTACATCACGATGAGCCACTTCCCGCCTATCGCCAGGGTCGGTCCGTTCTACGTGCCCGGGGTCACCGGCTGCTTCGCCTGCCAGGTGGCGGCCTACCGGCGCAGCTACCCGATGTTCGACATCGCGATCGAGCAGCGCCGCGCCAAACCGTCGCCGGCGGCGACGCTGGGGCCGGCCTGCGGCCTGATCGGCGGCCAGGTCGGGCTCGACATCATGCATCACCTGACCGGCCTGGCCGAGCCCTCGACCCAGGGCGTCGGCCACATCTACGACCTGCGCACGATGGAGGTCGAACGCGAGCCGGTGGTGCCGGAGCCGGACTGTCCCGTCTGCGGCCATCTGCCGACCGCGGTGCCACGCGGTGAGGGCGAGACGAAGGCGGGCCGCAAGTAAGGCTGGGGCCGCTGCTGAACAAAGGCCCGGCGCGACGCAACCGCGATACCTAGAATGACCCGAGCGCGCCGGCGTAGCTCAGTTGGTAGAGCACTTCATTCGTAATGAAGGGGTCCCCGGTTCAAGTCCGGGCGTCGGCTCTAGAAAGCCCAGCAAATGGCCATATTTAGCGGCTTGGCTCGCCGAAGCGGACCTCGCACCCAGCCGCCGAGGCGACTGGGGGATGGAAAGAAGATTACCCAGAACGCCCGGTCGGATCAATCCCAGAGTGCCAGTGACGCTCGCCTACCGCCCGAGCCCAAGCACACGACCGAGTCTATGCGTCGGCGCGACGCGGAGATCTCGACCCAGCTTGCGTTGGACCTCGCGCAGCAGCCCAACTAGGCCTCTCGTCTCGCGCCCTCTGCATCTCGCGAGGGCTCACGCCGAATGCTTTGTCGCGATCCTTGACGCCGTGCTCCTGTCGTAGACGAGGTCGAAGAACAGCTCCAGCGGGGTGACCGCCCGCGCAACTTCTCGTGGGCGCCCTACTGAAGACGGCTCGCGGCTCAAAGTCCGCAAAGGATGCCGAGAAGCTAGGACAGCGGCGTGCCGGCGAGGCTGGCGACCTTCCAGTCGCTGTCTTCGTTCGCCATGGGCATCGCGAGAACGGTGCCGTCGATGCCGGTGTAGATGAGGAAGGCCTGTTCGCCTTCGATTCGCAGCGAGCCGACGTTTGCCTGAGCCGCTTCGGCCTTCATCGAGTCCTTGGCAGCCGGGTTGGTCAGCTTTTCGAGGATCCCGGCGCAGCTCTTGTCTCCGATCTGCTTGGCCTGCGCGGCGAGTTTTTCGAAGGAATCGACGACGGCGTTCGACATGTAGCTGCATGCGGTGGCCCAGTCTCCCTCAGCCCGGGCATCGAGAAAGTTGTGTAGGGCGACGGCGGCTGCGTCGAGCTCAGGAGCATCGGCCTCCTCGCCGAATTCCTGCACGCTGTTGTCGCCCCCCTTCACCTTGAACTGCTCGGAGCCACCGCCGGAATCCTTGTGCTGCTTGGGGACGAAGTTGCTCGAGCCCTCTCCTTCGCCACCGGGCTTCTCCTCCCCACCTTCCTTCTTCGACGCGCCGTTCGACGAAGCGCCAACGCTCGAATTGCCCACGGCCTGTTCCCGCGCGGCAGCCTCCCCCACCGTCGAGCTGGAGTCATCTCCGCCTCCGCAGGCGGCCAAGCTCACGGCGAGCAGCAGCGCGGCAACAGCCACGATCAGCCTCTTCGGTGTCCCCCTCACGACACCGATTCTAGGGAATCCCTCGCTCTACGCCTCTACGCGCAGGCAATGCGTTCGCCCTCCGCCTGCCGGAGATAGGGGCCGAGAACGAACTCGACGAGGTGCGGCGCCAGATCGGGAGGCGATCAGCGCGGGCCGCCCCCCCCCCCCCAGAGGGGCGGCCCG
>Ga0193699_10000099_pt1 | contig 40900 bp, 52 predicted proteins | sample L3c2metaG_FD_160095 | JGI IMG/M metagenome (GOLD analysis project Ga0193699, IMG submission 160095) | Soil microbial communities from a riparian zone of the East river system, Colorado, United States - L3c2 | ecosystem: Environmental > Terrestrial > Soil > Riparian zone | place: USA: East...
CACGGCGGCCACGGCGAGCCTGCTGCCGACCCGTAACGCCTGCCCGCCGATCCCCATGAACAGGGCCGGCCAGACCAGCACCAGCACGCTCAGAAGGTAGGTCGCGTTCGTCACCCCGAGCAACCCGACCACAGCTCGGCCGGCTGGGTTGTCCTCGCGGGGCACGCCGATGCGCCAGAGGTACATCGCCAGCAGTACCGCGGCCGGGATCAGACCCAAAAGCCACGATATGGTCAGCAGAACGTGCATCGTCATCGGTAGCGGCGCCTCATCATGTCCTGAAAGATCAACGGGCCGAAGTGGTTCGTCTCCAACTCACGCTCTATCTTACGTGTTTCGCGCAAGGTTTCCTTCAGCTCGTCGTTCGACTGACGTAATGCCTCATGTGCCCGGTTCAAGGCTCTTTCGGCATCATCTCCCGGCTTGGCTCTTCGAAACCATTTCACGTCGAACCGCTCCGATCAGAGTCGGCCCAGTCACGAGCCTGCCGAAAACCGGACAACAGCGCGTTGGTCAGCTTGAGGGTCTCCAGCGCCGCGGCGTTCTTGTCGCGCTCGCGCTCCCTCGCCATCTCCGATATCTCGTGCGCTTTCTGCCATTGGTCCGCGTATCGACGCATATCGTCGATACGCGCGTTTCGATCCTTCGCCCAGGACCAGCCCAGGACCAGGACCAGAGCCAGCAGCACGCTGGAGGCCGTGAGAGCCCTCAGCGTGTCGCTGCTCATCCAGTCCATGGATCAGGCGTCAGGGTCGATCAGGTCGTGCCCGAGCTCGTCCAGGGCGGCCCTGGCGCCGGCCTCAGCCGCGGCGGTTGCCTGCTCCGCCGTGAGTCCGCCCTTCTCGACGACCAGGGACGTGAGCACCTCGGTCAGCGCGGCGAAGTGGGCAATCATCTCCCGCCGGAGCCTGGACATAGCGGGGGTGTAGCCCCTGAGCATCACGTTCGCCGCGTAGGACTTGCCCTCCAGCTCCGGATGGCCGAGCGCCACCGCGTCGGCCTTGGTGTAGGTGTGCTCCTCGTGCCAGTCCATCTGCGTCTCCTGAGGTTGAGGTCTCCGTGCCCGGATCCTAGCCGCGGCCTGCTTGACCTGCACGGGGGTGGCGTTGATCTCGAAATGCATCTCATCCACCACCGTGGAGAAGTCACCCCCCCAGCGGATCACCCGATTGCTCTGGTCATCTCTCAGCCCGGAGAGGATCTGACGAATAGCGATGACCTGCGTCTTGCTGAACGTACCGCGAACTCCCCGAGGGTGTTTGGTCGCGTTCATATCCCATGCCGTGGCCGACGCGTGGTTACTGTAACCGCTGGTCTGTCCACGCTCCGGGCGGACGGCATAGGACCAATCATCCAGGACCGGCCCGGCGATTGACTCCACATTCGTATTGAAAGCTTCAATCAAACATCCGGCTATGAACGCGACATCGGCATTCGCAGCCGCGAACCGACTACCACTCGCGGAGAACCACATCAGCTGTTCGCGAGTCAGGACCGGCCAGCCGTTCTGGGATCTGTCCATGGAGAGCGTCCTTTCCTAGGCGGCGCGGTAGCAGCCGGAGCCCGACAGGGGGTTACCGGCGACGGGTGCCAGAGGGGTGATAGAGGTGATACCGATCCGCTGGTCAGGCTTGGCGCTGGACGCCTGCCACGATCCGGCGAAGGTACCGTGGGTGCCGGCGGCCTCGAACGAATTGATCGAACCCGCGTAGTTGGACGTCGCCCCTGTTCGCAGTGTCCACGCCCCGAGCGTGGCGTTGAGACTGGCACCCCCTCCGGTAAACGCCGCGACGGGCAACTCGATCTGAGCGGTGGCCGTCCAGGCCGGCGACGTGCCGAACTCCAGCCGGAACCCCCACAGGACCATGGCGCCGATCTGCTGGTACCACCCCTCGTTGACCGCTCCGGATCCGAGAGTGACACCGGTCCATGTCGGAGTGAACGGGACCAGCAGGAAAGCATCCGACGCCCGTACGAGCGACCCTGCCTGAGGAATGGCCATATCACGCTCTCCTATAGAACATAGTACGCGGGGGCGAACAACTCTACCGCTGTGCCTGGATTCTGGGTCTTGACCACACCGTTGACCGACCTCACGACCGTGAATGTCTGAGGGGACGTGGATCCGGTGATATTGGTTACCGTCATTCTCTCCCCACCGACACGGATATCGAAATCACCGTCAGCGTGCGTCCACAACGGGCCGGACGGCGTAGCCACCAGAAGACTCGCGGTGGTGGCGTTGTGTGATCCACTTAGTTCGGAACCGTCCGACGAGTACCGAGAACCTTGGTAAGAGATCCCGTATACCGTGGCTCGATCGAACGGTGAGCCAGGGGTGCAGTTGAACGAGAAACTCCACTCGTACTGACTCAGCCGTTCGGTGTATCCACGGATCAACTGACTGATCGGATCAGGTGGCACCCATAATGGGGGGTTGGTCACCACGAGACGCGATCCGATGTCCGCCGAGGCTACGACGTCGCTCAGCCCAGTCATGTCCGGAGCGGCGAGATTGACGTCGATCACAGGGTACCTGGGTTCGTCGATGGTTCCCAGTCGGAGCCGCCATCCGGCCTGGTCCGCCAGCTGAATGTCACTGGCGACGTTGAGATCCACTGATATGTCATAGGTCCCGACCCCTGCCGGAGGAGGCAGTGTGGACATTGATGAGCCGGTATCAACCGCGCGGGCCGAGCTACCACCCGGTCGGGTAACGGTCACATCGTTGACAGTCTTCTGGTCGTCCTCCATCGGGTTCAGACTCAGCATCTGATGAGCGGAGTAGTCGAGCGTCAGGTCAGGTGGCTGAGCCATGAACGCGATCTGTGGTCGGTACGCGATCGCCAGCCAATCCCGGGGCGAGAACAGGATCCCACCGTCCGCGGTGGCGCATTCCTGGATCAGATTGAGGTAGGTGTCCCGCCGTTGCGGGCCCATCGGAGTGTTACCTATCGTGAAACCACCCGACTGCACGGCGACACCCTGCTCCGTAGAGAGCCGCACGATTCGCGCTTCCGAGGTCTCCCTTGAATACCCGTCCAGAGGTCCTAGAACCCCCGCCGGCATAGCCGTGACAGCCGATTCCACGGTGATATGCCCGACCACCACGTCTTGCATGAGAAATGTGTTGTTCACCCGTACCGAGGACGGCCTGCCGATGTTGTTCCCGTTCAGCGTGAACCCGGAAGAACTGATCGTGGAATTCCCAGCCGTGACCGTGCGAATAGTGGCTACCACGTTAGGCCCGGAATTGACGATCTCCACTGAAACGAGCAGATTCTTGCCGTCTACGGCGAAACCGATGGGTCCGCTCGTCCCTCCGCCGATGGCGACGTCATCGCTGTCCCGGGCTGTCAGGGTCAGCGACCCGGCCGTCCCGTAGGTCAACGACCAGACGGCCACCGCTCCGCCGGCGAAGTAGATCCTCAGGATCGAAGCTCCGTTGACCGATCCTGTGCTCGGCACACGCAGCAGGAACCGGATCTGTACCGAGCCCGTGGCCGTGCTCGGATCAACCCGGCCGATGAGCGACGCACCGTTGAGCTCAGCCAGCGCTCCGGAGCCCAGGAACGAGCTGTCAGCAGCCAGCGAGATGCCGGAGCCGTTGAGGGTCATCGGGCTACCGCCGGCCAGCCCAGAGGCCAGCGAGAGGCTGTCGGAGTCGTCCTCGCCGGGCCAGTAGGCCAGCAGGCTCGCGGTGGACAGACCTGAGATCGTACGACGCATAGGCGACTGGAGCGGCGCGGCGCCCTGCCCCAGCCGGCGTCGGATGTCGGCGCACGTGATCGGGGTGTAGACGTCGGTGCCGGTAATATCCCATGCTTGCGGCCATTCGGTCACCTCGCCCGTGAATCTCGGATCGAAATCGCGGATCTCCAGGGAGCCGAGAATTGAATTGACTGTCCAGACGTTGGTCTGCGCATCGACGAAGGTGGACGCGGCGAACACCTGGTTACTGAAATTCGGGCTCGCGACCAGCGTCCCGCCGAACACCTGACGCAGCACGTCACCTGCAGCCGGAGCCGTGGCGAACGGTCGATCCACGAACAGATTGGTGAATCCGAAACCGCTGTTAGTGGAAGTGATTTTAAGTACAGATGGCTCTCGGAGCACTCCTCCGGAGCTGTAAATCTGGCAGTACGTGCCGACCGGCATGTCAGCCGCGTCCGCGTCCGTACAGATTACATAACCGGTCGTCGGTGCCGCTCCGAACTGGGTGGCTGTTCCCGATCCGATGCCCGAACGAACCCGAGCCTCATAGATCCTCCCATGGATGACCGATCCCATGAAATTGGCGTTAGGGTTGTCGAGCAGGTAACTCAGGGCCGTGGAGTTGAATACCGACGTCGTGCCGCTCGCGGTAGCGATGGCGTCGCCGAGCTGCGTCCATATCCCGTCGATCTTGGTTCCGGTGTAGAACGTCACCGTATACCCGCCGACACCGTTGTTCACGTCCAGAACAACACGCACGGCGGCTCGGCCTGTGGTGATCGGAATAGGTACCGTAGACGCCAACCCGATGGCATCAGAGCCCGTGGTCGACCACCAGAAGTTGAGCTTTCCGGTGTCGGTCAGGGTCAGTGCGTACGACCGTTGAGACGGTTCAGTCCACTTCGAGTACAGCTCCATGGCGTCACGCCAGCTGGTCAGGTCCGCGTCGATCTGGATGTCTATGTCACCGGTGACCGACGTACCTGGACTGTCGGGGGTCGACACGCTGCACGTGCCGATCGTTGTGGTGGTCGGCTGAGTGATCTGAGCATAACCCGTCGATTTCACGGAACACCTGATCGGGGTGTTTCTCCCAATCAACCCGTAGTACGGACTCATAGGGTTCCGAGGGGAGAACAGTCCGTCCCGGTTGTTTAGCGTGAGATTCATCGTCGCGGGGTTGGGCGTGCTCGCCTCGTCCTGGTCCCCCCGGACGATCGTGATCTGGTCAGACGAGCGAACCCGGGACGTGATGTCTATCCAGGCATTGTCGATCTGGATCTGAGTTCGAATCGGCAGGATGACAAAAGGGAACACCCGGCCGTCGCCGGTACTGGTCATGCTGGCCGCGGCTGATACCGTCAGCGCCGGACCGCTCACCGCTACCGGCGTGGAGCCGCCGGCTATGGCTGCCGTTGTATGCACCACCAGTGGAGCCGTTGACGTGGCCGTGACGACGGACGACCCGGCGAACATCGACTGATACCGAACCCCCGCGTTCGGGTTGGCCGCTGATCCGTCACCCGACTTTCGGAAGATGTCCGACTTCAGGTAGTCCTGAGTCTCGTTGAAATACGTGTCGAAACCCATGATGTCCGCATTGGCAGACATCCAGTCGACCACCATTTCAGTGATGTATGTCGGATTATCCCCGCCCTCGTGCCCCGTCGCCACGTCACCAGAAACCGCGCCCCACTCTGGGATCGCCAGGCCAAGGTTATTGGTTCGGCAGAACGACGTCCAGAAGTCGATACCCTGCGTCTGAGTATGGTAGTTGGAGATGGCGCCGCCACTTGTGAATCCGTCGAACCAGTCATACAGATCGGGACCGGCCCACTCGATGTAAGGACTGGCCGCCAGAAGATTGGTCATCGTTCCGGTGTACCCGGACTGATTGGCGCCGAAGTTCGGGTTAAGACCGATGTGACACTTGTTCCCCATGATCGATTTAAATATGTTGGCGTACTGCCCGAAACGTGATTTCCACGTGTTCACATTGGCGTCGGTCACGGCCCAGGCCCATGACGGTAGGTTCATTTCCCAGCCGAGTCTGATGTAGAACACCCGACCGTCCGCGAGCCAGGCGTTAGCCATCGACGTGCAGTCGGCCGAGAGATCCTGAGACAGTGAACCGCCTTCATAACACATTGGCATCCCGATGGCGAACGCGGGAGCATTACCGCTGTATGCGGAGTTTAGCCAGTAGTTGTTAGTCAACGAAGCAGAATTAGTTCTGGTCGGGAAGTACGAGCATATGTCCATGGCCCGACCACGCCATGTTCCCATCTGAACCAGCGTCGCACCGTCAAGATCCGTGTATGCGCCGCTCGGCCATGTGACAACGCTCATGGTCCTAGCACCAGTTGCACGTTACCTCCACGACCTCGGATGTTCTTCCTCAGCCACTTGAGGAAATCGTCGCCCCCGTTACCGCCGACCCATTCCAGCTCGACCCGAGCCACGCCCCCGCCTGCGCGAGCCATCATGGCCTCGGTCGTGCCGTGCGGGTAGACCTGCGAACCGGGGGCCAGCTTCACCAGCTCCCGGCCGTACTCGCCCACCATGGTGAAACCGGAGCGCGGGCCACCACTGGCCGCTGCCCCGACGATGCCGCCGTGCGCCATCATCTCGGACGGCGCCGCGTGCGTCCCCCTGTGCGTGACGACCGTGACATGCACGACCCGATCCCGCAGAGCGTTCAACGTCGCCCGGGCCAGGGCGACTCTTTGCTGAAGCTGATGGATGTCCGCACGGATCTTAGTCCGTTGCGGATTGGTTAGATGCTTGTCACGCAACCTCGCCTTAGCGGCGTTCAGCTTGGATACGAGATCCGCGATATCAGACTTGATCCGTACAATCTTGGGCATGCGTTCGACGGCGTTCTGCCAATCTCTGGTCTTCTGAATTGCTTTATCGAAACCGTCATCGACATGCCGCTTAAATCCCTCGACATCTTTTGCCGCGCGATCAGCCCAGTCATTACCAGGGATCTTTCCCAGCGCGTGAAGAATCCCTATCACCATGTTCAGTACGCCGTCTGACAGATGGTGGAGCGCTTCCAGCATCATACGAACACTGGTCAGGGTTTCCGATGCCGCTTCCGTGAACGCGGACGTCACGATGTCCCGGAACTTCGCGCTCTTGGCCCATGCCACGCCACAAGCCACCGCCAACGCGTACAACCCCGCTACCATGATAACCGCCGGGTTGACTGCCAATACCAGCGCCAGGGTTCCGAGAATGACCGTGAGCCCGCCGACCGCCACCGCTACAGCCTTGACTACGGCGGGGTTCTTCTCCATCCAGGCCAGCATCTTGACTCCCTTGTCCAACACCCCCGCTACCGCCGGCAACAGTTTGTCCCCGAAAGAGGCGGCCAGGTCCGTGACCTTGGCTTTAAGAATCTGCTGTTTCTCCGCCAGGGTGCTGGTCTGCTTCTGGAACTGCCCGGCCGCGTCCTTGCCCTGTTTGTTCAGGATGTTCATCGTCGCGGTCTGCTTCGCGGCGGCCTGAGCAGCGGGGGTCAGCTTGTCGAAAGCTTTTTGAGTTTTGACGTTCGCCACGGCCATCGCTTCGGCGTTGATCGTGCTCTGCTTCAGCGAGATACCGTACCGCTCCATCGGGTCGAACTCGCCCTTGAACGCCGAGCTGAGCGCCTCTACCGCTTCCTTGGCCGTGCCGCCATAAGTGGCTGAAAGGTCGGCGCCCATCTTGATCATCTTGTCCGTCTTGACGGACAACTGATCCGCGGCCACACCCTGATTCTTGAACAATGAGCCGATGATGTTGGCTGATTCGCGGTAATCGTTGGCGGAGAGCCCTACCGCGTCGCTGGCCTTTTTACTCTTGGCTATCACAACATCGGCGTACTTACCGAACACGGCCTGAGTCCCGCCGAGTGACTGCTGGGAATCGGACGCGGCTCCGACGATGGACTTGGCGGCCAGCGCCATCGCTCCACCGACCGCGATGCTCGCCATCTTGGCCTTGTCACCGAAACCCTCGAAAGCGTGACCGCCCTCTTTCTTCAGCTTCTCGGCGTTCTTCTGGGCAGAGGCTGTGCCAGGCGCGGTTTTATCCTGCACCTTGATGAGAATGTCAATCTCATTCGGCACTATCCTCAACCCTCCCTAGCTCGTATATTTTCAGCATCCGAAAGAACTCCGCCGGTTCTCGGTACAGTTCCGACGGCAGACAGTGGAACCTCTCGCACAACCCGATCACGGTCTGAGCGGTGGCTAGCTCGCTGGGTTGCCCGACAATGGTTCCATCGGGAGCGACACCACCGGGGACTGATTTCCATCGGAAGATGGCATCTCTAAAGGGGGCGACACCGACGTCATGACGTCCATCCAGGAAGATATGATATCGAACACGAAATCGAATTCCTGGCTCAACATCCCCTCCAGCGTGGCCGGTACCGGAGTTCCGTCGTCGTTCTCGACGTTCCACGACCGTAGGCTCTGATTGGCGAACTCCTCGAACAACGTTCTCATCTGAGACACGTCAGCCCGGGCGGTGTCCGCCATGGTGACAATCTCAAGAAACGCGCCTGTGCTGACCGACGTGGCTCTTACCTCCAATCCCTCCATCTCGGGTTTCTCGAACTGGAGCGTGAATACCTTACGGTTCGGTCGGTATCCCATGTCAGCTCAGGCCCATGTCGGAACGGCGCCGTTGGCCAGCACGCCGGGCGACGTCCAGGTGAGCGAGCCGTCCTGAGCACGGTCGATCGAGTAATCGGTAAACAGGCACTCGTTCGCCAGCGTGTTAGCCCCCACCGATCCGGTAATGGTCAGGGTGACCGTGCGCTGAACCGAAGTGCTCGGCACCGTTTTCATCACGGTGTGCGCACCCGTTAGAGCCGCGTCGTTGAACGCCACACCGGTCAGCGTGATGGAGAAGTCCGCCAGCAGAAGCAAGCGCTCCATCGCGGACTTGTCGACACCGGTCACATCTTGCACACCGCGGGGTACCGCGACCTGGAACGACCCGACGTCGTTCCGGATGTCACGGGCAGTGCCCGCGGAATCGTCGACACTGAGCGCCGTGAGCCCGAGGCCATTAGTTTTCGCCATGCTGATTACCCTCTCTCGATCCGGTCACGAATGGCGCTGGTGCGCTCCGTGAAATCCTCTACCCAGTCCTCCGGGCGCTTGTGAAGTCGGACATCCCCTCGGGGGTTTCCTCTCCAATCCCCACCGCGGACGACGAACACGTCAGGCTTGTCGGTTCTGATCCGATGCGTGCTGGCCCGGAAACAGGGTGTCCCTGGTGCGAACGTGAAAATCACCTCGGCGGCCTCATGATCTATGAACTGAGCCAGGCGACCGGAATTACGTACCGCGGCCTCCAACTCACCTCCACCAGGAACAGCCGTCCGCCAGCCCTTGATGTAGTGCTCGCACTCGACTTCGGCGCACGTCGCCGGCCGGTAGTGCTCCGGAGTCTGAGGCGTGACAATCTGGTACGTCTTGTACTGATCAGGCTGACCGATGGGCTGAAACCGAAAAGGCTGGCCGAACATCAGAAACTCACCCCTGCTGACTCGTTCTTAACCAGCTGCACAGCGAACACCGCGCTGGAGAATGTGCCGGTCGTGACCGCCCGTACGTAGCGCCGTACAGTTTGGGTGTTCGCCGTGGCGATTCGCTGAGCTCCGACGGCGTTGGCGGCCGCGAAGCTGACACCGGAACCGATCGCGGCGAACGACGCATTGTCCGCCGAGTCCTGGAGCGTCACGGTGACCGACGTGCCCGTGAAAGCGAACAGGTGCAGGTAAGCCTGCATGCCGAACGAAGCGCTCACCGTCGTGTCCAGGCCCGTCGCCGGACTGGTGGCCGTCGTGTCGGTGCGCTGCCCGGCCGTGAGCTGCTGCCCCCACTCCAGCCCGTAGCCGTTGGTCTGCACCTGGACCGTCGATGTTAGTGCCCCGTCGCCCCCACGGGTCTGGTCGTAGTTGATCTGCTTGGCCACGCAGCAGGCCGCCGGCGAGCCGATCGACGTACCCCTGCCATAGGTGACGATCTGGTCCGACGTGCTCAGCGGCTTCAGCCGAGCGTGTTCCTGGTTCGCCGCGTCGTTGAAAAACGCCGTGAACGAGAGCTCGCCATCGCGTAGACCGCCGATCCGCTCGAACGCGGACTTGTCTATACCGGTCACGTCGAGCGCAGCCGGGCCACCATGGATGCCGGCTAGCGAGCCGATATCCCCGCTGAAGTCGTAGCCGGCCACCCAGAGCCGGTCGCCGAGCCCTGATTGTTTCGTCACGAGATCCTCCTACGGGCTCTGGTCGAATACGTCGCTGACGATGATCGGGATAGTGATCGTCATTATCCGGTAGAGCCGGCCGTCCTGGTCCAGGTAACCGGCTCTGGCGCCGAGTCCCTCACCCGCCATACCCAAGAGGTCAATCTCTTCGGCCAACCCGCCGAGCTCGAAATCACCGGAGTAAGCCATCATCAGCGCCGCGGTGGCGACCAGCACCTTGGGGTCGATGTCGTCCTGTGGCTCCGCGATCATGTTGGTACCGATCCGGAACCAGTACTCCAGCCGGATCGTGGTCGACGCCAGACCGGACCGCCCCCGAGCCGGCGCCATACTGTTCATCCAGAGCGCACCGTACAGGTCGCCGATCGGCGCCGCTTTGGGTTCGTGACCCGATACCTGGGAGAACATGCCCAGACTCAGAGCATGGCTCAGCAGGGTGTCCCGGATCCCGATCACGTCCAGGCCGCTCACTGGAGCCTGGCTAGGTTTTTGGTGACCACTCGGTCAACGATGGCCGGCGCGATCTTCTCCACGGCTTGGGTCGCTTTCCGGAACGACGCGTAGCCCTTGAACCGCGTGGTGGAGTTGCGCGAGCTGGTTCCCTCGAGCCACGGCCCGTAGACGATCCCGCGGTCGTGCACGACATCGACGTCGCCCCGCTGCTGCTGAATGATCTGGGTCTCGTAGTACGGCGTCGGGTGCTTGATCTGAGCGTGCAGGAACCACTGAACACGCTCCAGCGCGGCGTTACCGACCTCGCGCCGGGCCTGGTCCGCGATCTCGGCCAAGATGATCGGAGCGGAGCCGGAGAGCAGCGGGCCGTGAATCTTGACCGTGACCGTGGTCTGCATCAGACGGCCCTCGTCCGCGCGCGGCGCTGGTATCCGCCGACCACCATGTCTCGCAGATCGTTCAGGCCCGGGCCAGGGCCGATCACCCGAGCGCTCTCGAACGTCCCGGCCAGCCGGGCGTACCCGCTGTCAGCCTGCTGCAGCTCCACGATCGACTCAGCCACGGCCAGCGAATGGACCGGCGCCGGGACGATCTGTCGGCTCACCGTGGCCGCCGCTGCGTGCGTCGCGGCGGCGGTTCCGTTGGCTGCTCGCTGGACCATCAGCGTTCGGGGTGCGTAGATGGTCGATCCGGTGTGCGCGGCCAGCACAGTGGCGTTGACGGCCCGCTGCACGACCAGGGTGTTGGCGATGACGTCAACGATCAGCACCTGCTCGGAGTCGAGCGTGAGCGTCTCGCCGGCGCCGAACGCTGATCCATCGGTCACCGCCAGGGAAACACTCGCCGCGCTGGCGGTGACCGGCGTCAGCAGGCTCTGGCCCGTGGTGGCCCATGATCGGCCGGTCACGACCAGGCGCTCAGACCCGATCTTCACCAGGTCACCGACGCCGATCTGAGATCCCTCGGCCACGGTCAGCAGACTGCCGCCCACGCTGGCGAGCGCTCCGGCCAGCGTGGTGACCGCCCTGGTGATGTCGTCGTACCCGTACAGCCCCAGGATCGACAGGGCTCGCTGCTGGGTTGCTGGCCCGGAGCTGAACGCCGAGCTACTGCCCAGGTTCGTTTCGATCCGGTTGTAGGGCGGGCCGGACGCCTGAGGTTCCAGGTAGTAACCATCCGAGCCGATCACGGTTCCACCACTGGTCACGGTGGTAGCGCTGACGAGCTCGTTATCGTCGAGCCAGACACGCCAGCTCCGCGCGGAGCTGTTGGGATCCGGCCAGAGAAACTCTCGGGTGTCAATGCTCGGGTGGAACGTCCTGTGGCATCGCTTGTCGATGTTCCTGGTGGCCGTCTCGATCGCTCGGTCGATCGCTGGGTAGGCTCGTGAGGACTGAGTCACCCCCATGACGTTGTTGACGTCCTCACGGGTGCAGTACGTGGCACGGCTGATCACCGATCGACCTCCTGCTTTCGAGTGGCCTGATCGTCAGCGTACGGCAATCAACTCCCGAAAGCAGCGCTCGGCGACCTGAGCGGTCGTCAGCAGCGGGTCGGCGTTCATGGCGTACCGCCATTGCGCGGGTTGCATCGGTCGCACTGGTCCGCCGGGACGTGCGGGTCGCAGTTCAACGTCCCTTGCTGCGCGGCGACCCGCTCGATCTCGGCGATCACCTGACCGCGCTTGTCACGGCCGAGGATGTTGCGTCGGTCCGTACTCGCGCTGATGATCTGGTCACGGATGCCGTAGTACACGCCCACGTATCGACGACCCACGGGCGGGTGGTAGTACACGGCGGGGCAGCCGGGGCGGACCGTCCAGCCCGCCGCCGCCGCTACGGCGTCGACGGCTTCCTTCGCCGTGCTCACAGGAGGTTCCATTCCTCGTTGGCTCGCAGCTCGCGGCGGGCGGCGCGTAGCACGTCCTGCGGGGACAGGGGCGGCCCGGCGAAGTCACCGGCGCTGTAGATGGCGATGGCGGACCACGCCATCTCAATGTCGATGACCTCCCCCCGGCGACGTGCGATGACCCGCGCTTCCAGGGCTGCTGCTTCGATGTGCTCGCGCTTGGTCATAGCTCTATTCTGTCTCAACTTGGTGTTACTTGTCAAGGCAGGAACGTACGCAGGATCGCGGTCCCAAGCAGCGGTGGCACCATGTTGCCGACCTGGAGGTAGCGCTTGGTCTGGCTGCCCTGGATCAGCTCAGGGCACGGGAAGGTCTGCAACGTCGCGGCCTCCTCGACCGTGACCCGGATGCCGGACTCGGAAGGGATCAGCGCCAGGTCTCGTTCCATCCACGCGGTTTTGTTACTGGCCCTACCGAACATGACTGTCGGCGCCGGCGTGTCCAGCGACCGTTTCGTGGAGTTGGCCATGTTCGATGACCGGTAAACCCAGCGGTTCCGGTCGATCTTGCTGGTGATCGTCGGGGCAGGCTGCTGCTGCTGCCGTTCGCCTCGATCCCGCGGGTCACCGCCGGTCCCGTAGTTGCTCCGCATCGACATCAGTGAGTCACGAGCAGCACGGCTCACCGGACCCCATCTGAGCGCGTCGGCCATCGAAATCCAGGGCGACACTCCGGCGTCCAGACGCGCGGGATCACGGGGGTAGTAACGGCTGTGCGTCGGCGACGGCGGAGCGGCCGGGCGCCCATCGCGGCGGGCGATCAGGAACGCGCGCTTGCGTGTCTGCGGCACGCCGTACTGCTCCGAACTCAGGTTGCCGGTCCAGACCGAGTATCCCGCCGCCCGCAGGACTTCGGCGCACGCCTGCCAGACCGGCAGCACGGGCGGTACCTGCTCCCAGACAACGAACATCGGCATACCCCCGAGAGCCAGCCGCAGAGGTTCCAGCACGAGCCAGGTGCGTGGATCACCGGCACCACCCCGGATCAGCTCACCCGTGACTCCGAGGTGCTTCACCCTGCGCAGCACCTCGTCCAGAGCACGCCTGCCTTCACCTTTACCAGCAGGGCTGAACGTCTGGCAGGGCGGCCCGGCTATCTGGAGTGGCGCCATCCGGCAGTAGTCGTCCGGAAGATCCGCGATCGACACGTTCTGGGTCAGCGCTCCCATGGCGTCTCGGGTGGCGATCGCCTCGGGCATGATCTCGATCCCCAGCTCGGAAATCCCGAGCTGCTGGCAGGCGACGTTCCAGCCGATGCCGGCGCACAGGTCTATCGCCAACACTTCCGGATCACCAACACCTTGAGCGCGTCCAGAATCTGCCATCCGGTCCACCAGATCGGCAGGCCGATCAGCGCCGACAACGCGATGTCAGTCATCCCAGGGCAGCTTCAGCCGCGGCGATGATCTGGGCTTTGGTCATCTTGCTGCCGACCTGATCGCTGTCCGCGATCGACCGGAGTACTTCTTCCAGCGCGTTTACTCGATGAACTAGGTACGTGGCGTCATTGTCCGTATACAAGATGACACCCCCGCCGTCGACTTCAATCCGATCGACAGACCAAAAGCCCTCACCATCCACTACGTAAACCGGCGTTGTACGCGCCACCCGAAAGTCGATTTCGGACACCAGTTCCACAACGGTCAGGGTGCGCCCGGCTGCGTTCATCGGCCCGTGGTCGGGTTTATGGACAGCCACCGGCACTCGCAGTTTTCCATGGTGCAGCGCCCCGTCACTCCCGCGGAATGAGCGGAGGGACGGTTTCCGCGACGCGTGCACTCGCTCACGCGCCCTGCTCCCGCCGGTACTCGGCCGCGTCGTCAAGGGCGAGCTGCTGGTCGGTGGTCAGGCTGTGAACAGAATTCACAGCCGTGAACCAGCGCTCCACGCCGGAAGTGGCCCGACCCACGATGTACTGCGTTGCCCCGGTTGCGCCGCGCGGGCCCACAACACCCCGAAATGCCGCGCGGATCACTGTGTAACTGGTCCGTCCGCAGACGGTGGAGACACCGATGACGTCTCCGATAGCAAGGTCAGCGGGTACCTTCGGTGTCCTACCCGAGGTACCGACCGGGAGATTAATCTCAACCGTTCTCGGAAGCCGTGTCGTTGTCATAGCTCCAGTGTGGCCCAACTTGACGCTACTTGTCAACCGATCGGCGTCGGCAGATTGACATCGAAGTCACCCCACGGGCAATACAGACCGCCGTGCGGCCCTGCCCGTAGCGGCTCACCGTCGTTCGGGCAGGCCGCCGGAGCAACGTCGTACGCGAGCTGTGCGCGAGCAGCCTCGATCTGCTCTGAACGGATGTCGAGCAGCTGGTACCAGCTGCCGCGTCCGCGTGCCTGGAAAGTGACCTCCAGAGACGCCGTGAGCGCCAGGGAGAGCATGGTGAGCTGTCCCTGAGCCGGCGCCAGGGACGTGATGTCAGCGTCCGCGACAGCACCTATAGCCAGCGTCAGGGTGACGTCGACCGGCTTGGTGTCCGAAGCACCCGCCGTCGTAGCCAGCGCCAACACTGCATCTGTGCCGACGACCGGCTTGGCCCCGGTCGCCATCGCCGTAGAGCTCACGCTCAGCGCGGTGGTCGAATCGACGGGCTTGATCAGACCGGCGTCCGACGTCACGATCAGTGTCAGGTCGTCCTGCCCGCCGAGCGCGTTGACCACGCTCGCGGTAGCCGTCGCTGCCAGCGCCAACACTGCAGATGTACCGTCGACCAGCTTGGTGACATCCGCGGCTGAGGTGGCGGCGGCCGTGAGTGCGCTCGCCGAACTGATCGGCTTGGCTGAAGCCCCGATCGCCGTTCCGGTCACGCTCAGCGGGGCGGTCGAGTCCGACATCTGAGCCGATGTCACGCTCGCGGTACCGCTGACCGTCAGCGTGCTGGTCGAATCGACGGGCTTGGTCGAGGTGGCGCCAGCCGAGCCGGAGACCGTCAGCCCTTCGGTCGAGTCGACCGACTTGGTTGACCCGCCTAGGGATGACGTCGCGGACACGCTCAGCGCGCTGGTCGAATCGACCGGCTTGGTAACAGAATCCGTAGCCGTCGCTGCCAGCGTCAGCGCGCTGAGCGTGCCGTCGACCGGCTTGGTGGAGGCTCCGGCTGCCGTCGCGGCGAGCGTCAGCGCTGACGTGGAATCGACCGGCTTGGTTGACGACGCGGTGCCGGTTCCGCTGACCGTGAGCGCGCTGGTCGAATCGACCGGCTTGGTAAGGCTGGCCGTCGACGTGTTCGCCAGCGTCAGCGCGCTGGTCGAATCAGCCGTCGTGATCGGGAAGGTGGTATCCAGGCTGAAATCGTCGATGTCGAACGTGAGGCTCGCGGCGGACCCACCGCCGAGCGTGATACCGACCGAACCCGCCGCTGTGATGTTGGAATCGGTGACCGAATAATCCCAGGTACTCGGCTCCGAGGAGCCGTCATTCCAGACGCGAGCCTTGATCGCCGTACCGACAACCCCGAATCTGGCCCAGTACTTTACGTTCGTCGTCCAGGTCTTGGACTTCGCCGTACCCAGATCCGTATTCGAGTACGACGAACCTCTGCCGATGTTCCAGGTATTCGATCCCTTGTCTATGCTCAGGAAATAACCGCCCTGACCGTCCAGAGCCGTATTCGTCGACCGGATGTAGAACGACGGATAAGTCTCGTCACCTGTCGTCCACTGGAATGAGAACAATGCCACGGCGTCGACTGGAGCCGTGATGTTAACCCGCCGAGAAATCCGGTCGCCACCGTTGTAGCCCCCGTGCGAACCAGTGGTCAGCCGGCCGCGGTTACTCTGAATCGATGGAGTGACGGCGCCCTGGTTAGGGTTAGAGCCGGTAGTCCATGTCGAACTCCACGCGGCGCCGTTCGTACCGGTAAAGGTGTCAGTCGCGAGGTTCGACACGGCTCTTCCCTTCCCGGTTCAGATAACACAGAACCGGCCTACCCCCCAAGTTGATTCAGCTTCAACGCAACGAGGGGTAGGCCGGTCGATCAGGCCGCGATCGGGGTAATGGTTCCGGTCAGCGTGTTCAGCGTGAGCGTGTCACCGGTGTTGACAGTCTTACTCGCGGTGAGCGCGACGCTGCCCTTGAACGTACCAGCGGAACTCGCCGTCCAGATGGAGACGTGAGTGACCACCTCACCGTTGGTACCGGCCCACGATGCCCAGCTCGGCAGCGTGGTAGTGATCGACTTGGAGCCGGCCGACGCAGCGCTGAACGTAGCCGCGGGGCGAGTGGTGACCGACGACGCGTTGCTCGCGCCAGCCGATCCGGGATCACCGGTGTGCAGCTTGATGAACGTACTGTCGAGCCAGGTGTCGAGAGCGCTATTAGCGCTCGCCGCGGCAATACCGACCGTCATTCCGGATTCACTTCCTTCACCATCTCAGTGACGTCTTTACCGGACATCGCGGCGGACTTGATCGCGTGCGCTCGCTGAATGAGCTCATCCCTGATCGCTCCGGGCATCTCCACGACCGGCTGGGCCTTGGTCACCTCGGCTTCGGCTACGAGCTCGATCCGGGTGTTGGCCCCCTCAGTCATCAGCGTCTCCCGCCCATTTCAGGATCCCGGCCCGAGCCTTGCCTGCGCGCTCTGCCTCGATCACGGCGTGGCGCTCAACGGGGGCCAGCTCGCCGAGCTCGGCGACGACGTCGGAGACGGAGTACTCGCCCGGATCGAACGGGGGTGCGGCCGGCCGCACCCAGTCCGCCGGCGGCTGAAGCACGGGCTCCGCGAACCCTGCGTCGCGTTCGGTCAGCCCGATGTTCGACGGACCGCCAAAACGGTTGATCTTCGGCACTGCTTTCACCTCTCTCAGGTCCAGTTGCTGTCCGGGGTGCCGGGGGCACGACGTCAAGCGGGTCGAGTAGTACGACCCGCAACCGTCGTGCCCCCAAGCCCTCACAGGGATCAGGCCGCCGTCACGGACGCGCCGGCGTCCAGCGGGACGTAGGTGAGCGTCCACTTCACGGTGCCGGTTGCCGCGGTACCCGTGGTCACCAGGTCCAGGGTGCCGATCTGAGCGACGAACCCGACGTACCCGAGCCCGTTCCCGCCACCCGCGTTCTTGACGACGAGCGCTCCGCCGGCGGTCACGCCGAGCGTGATGGTGGAGCCGGCCTCGGCCGACGCCGTACTGACCGCTGTCGTCCAGTCGACGTCGGTGCCCGTGGTCGGGTTACCTGTGACCTTGGTCGTGTTGGTGGTCGCCGGCATGACCACGACCACCTCACCGACCAGGGAGGTGACCAGGACCTTGCCACCGATGATGTTGAAAATGGCGGCCTGCGTGGTGGCCGGAAGCAACGCGGCGGCGCGGCTGACCGACACCCCGAGCACGACGGAGCGGACCTGATCCCCCTGAATCATGGCAGTCATCAGGCGCTCACAATCGGCAGGTTCGCCGGGGCTCGTTGTGCCAGCAGATCCGTGAAGATCGCCGTCACGAGACCAGCGCTGGACGGCGTGCACTTGACGTAGACCATGCCGTCCAGCAGGGCCGACGAGTCCAGCCAGAACGCCACGGTGCCCGAGGAGATGGTGACCGCGGCGGCGGCGGCCTGAGTCGCGCGCACCCACGCGGCTGTGCCGTTGGTCGCGGTGTTCGTGTACTTGCGGGTGATCGGCGTCCAGCTCGTTGACGCGTACGACCCACCGAACGTCGCGCTTTCCGTCAGACTGAACGTGTCGTTTCCTGTGCAGACGAACAGCACGCCGGCCGCATTGCGCAGGGACAGGCCGACGCTCGCCGCGATCGGCACGACGTTGATCTTTCCGAGTGGCTCGATAGCCATGATCCTTACCTTTCGTCGACTGGGCAGGTGATCCGGGGGGCGTCACTGCCCCGGCCTGTCGTACTTGGCCCCGCACCCTGTAGCGGACAGCTCCCTATGCACTACAGGGTGCTGGAGTTTCAGGAACGAACAGCGAGCTGGACGAACGGGCTCAGTGTCGGGCCGTTGTTCTGCGGGGTGACGGCGCTCTTCAGCCAGGGACGGCCGTCCAGGCGCTCGATGATCCGGTACGCCGTCTGGTCGTTGCTGAACTTGAAGTGCGGAGACGACATCGCGGACATGACCTGACGGTCGCCGATCAGGTAGTAACCGAAGTCCACGAACGAGATGTCACCCTGAGCTCCGAGAAGACCGGTTGCCTTTTCGGTGAACACGACAGGTCGACCGAGAATGGTCATCGGCGGACCGGACTGACCATTGTTGAGCCAGATCGCGGAGCCACCTGTGCCGACACTGAGCGCCATCGTGGCGAGCTCCGGGAAGCAGTCGATCGAGCAGACCCAGACAGCCCGGTCGAGAGATCCAGGCAGCATCCGGGAGAACATCTTGACGATGTTCTCCCAGACGATGGTGTTCGCCGGCTGACCGGTCTCCTTGGCCACCGCGATGATGGCCTCGTTACCCGTCGACAACGACCCGAGAGGCTCGCCGACGCCGGTTCCCTTGAGGAACGCGATGTCCTCGTAGAACGACAAAGCCTCGGGGAAGATCTGCGAGATGAACGCGTCGAACGACCCGATCGAGTCCGAGAGCAGCTCGTTCGGAACGGTCGTGTAGGCGGTCAGTTTCTTGGCGTCGAGCACGATACGGCCGAACGATGCCGCGGACTCCGTGAGCGCGGCACCTTCCTCCGTCCAGTAACCGACAATTCCGCCGTAAACCGAACTGACGTTGCTGGTGGCATCGATCGCGGGGAACGGGACACGGAGGGTCTCCATCGGGATGACCCGCGCCCGGCCGCGCACGATGCCGGTCTCCAGGGCAACCCTCAGCAGCTCCGACCGGAGCGTTTCCGGGATCAGGAAACCGCCCTCGGAGGGAACGGTAGAGCTGAACGCGTTGCGGAGCCGGGACAGTTTGTCCTGGTTCGCCGCGGTCCGATTGGCGTTGTGCCAGATGGTGGAGAAGTAGGACGACGCGTCGGGGAAATCCTTGTCGATCGCGGCGCCCATGGCCTTGGAGTTGTAGAGCCCACCTCGGTTGTTCCGGCTGGTCTCGGCCAGCACCGCGGCGGGGGTGGTGAGGTTCGGACGCTGAGGGCGTACTCCCTCGGGGCTGTCTTCCTGGCTCTTGAGCCACTCGGCCAGTACGACCTGCGTCTGCTCACGGACCTGAGCCTGGATCGACAGATCCTTGTCGAGCTGCTTGCGGGCGTAGGCGGTGATGAACTCGCCGAACTTGGTGCCATCCTGGGTGGCCAGAACGGTCATCTTGGCCTGATCGCCGAGCCATTCCTCGAGCCCGGCCTGCGTGTCTGGGATCGGGCCGATGCTGGCCGCGGTGATCGCCGGGACGATGTTGCGGGGGCGTCCGATGTTGGCTGGGTCGATCCCCATGGCCTGCAGCTGCTGCAGGTGCCACGGCTGGACAGTGGTATTGGTCATGCCCTTGCCTCTCTGATCGCCTGAGCGAACGTGCTTGGATCCATGAAGCCCGGCGCCTTGATCGGCTCAGGGACAGGTGGGGGCTCGTGGGCCGGTGAATCGTTCACCACGAGCGTGATGGCGGCCCGGAACAGATCCGAGCTCCATGCGGTGGGGTCGGGATCGGCGAACTCTTTCGCCGCCGCGGTGATGCCGCTCAGAAACTGGCTGAAGTCGACCACGAGCGTGTCACTGTTCGGCGGTGACGGCTGGTCGTCGGCCGTGGTCTCAGGCTCAGGTAGAGCTTTGGGCGCGTGGTTGTAGACGCTCAGGTCGAATCGGGCCGCTGTCTCGTGGGCGCCGCGCTCGGCTGGCAGTGGAGCCACGGAGTCAGCCAGGCCCGCCGCCACGGCCTCGTCAGCGCTGTACCAGGTCTCGGCTGCCATCGCGGCCAACCAGTCCGCCTGCTTACCGCCGGCTCGCTGGGTGTAGACATCGGCGATGTTGACCGTAGTGGAGTCAAGCAGGTCCGCCATCTTGCGCAGGTCGACGGCTTCTCCCATGGCGAACCCGGACGCGTTGTGGATCATCATCATGGAGTTACGACCCATGACCACCTCGTCACCGGCCTGAGCAATCACGCTCGCGATGCTCGCGGCGAGCGCGTCAACCTGCACCGTGACCTTGGCCGGATGATCCCGCAGAGCGTTCATGATGGCGATTCCGTCGAACACGTCACCACCGGGACTGTTCACGTGCACGGTGATATCCGCGACGCTCAGCGTGGCCAGCTCGGAAACCAGGCCCTCGGCCGTGATCCCCCACATCCCGATTTCGGAGTAGATCCACAGATCCGCGGCGTTACCGCCCAGGTTGCGCAACTTATACCAGGACCGGTCAGCGGTGGTCAGGTTCCAGGGGCGATCAGGCGGTGCGAGCGCCGGGCCGTTGCGGACCTGCCCGTGTTTCACGGGAAACGAGATCGTCACTTGTCCCCTACCTGTTCCGGTCGCCAGACACCGACGACCATTCCACGACACCGGTCACGACCCAGGCAATCGATGTACCCACCGGTAGGGTACAGCCGGTTCACGTTCTCGATCACGCTGTTACCCAGCCACTTGCCATTGACCCGCCGGCACGGCTCGCAGGTGTGCGAGTCGAGCTGCTCACTCGCGTACCAGGCGCTGGTGGGCGCCGCCAGCAGGGTGTTCATCCGGCCCTGTCTCTGAGCCTGCGTCAGCGCCGATCCGAGGATCGCCCTGGGCAGGGCGTCGGACAGCTCGTCCACCGTGGATCGAATCTTGGCGGTCACATCGTCCGGCGAGTTGGCCGGATTCCAGACCCGGATAGCCTCCCGGATCACGCTGAACACCAAGCCAGACGTCAGCAGGCCGGCGATGGCCCTGGCTGTAGCAGCCAACCCGTCAGCCCGTGGGGGCACGGCGTTGATCGTGACGCCCTGAGCGTCAGCCTCATGTACGACGTGTGTGGCTGCGTCCTGGCCGAGCATCGACATGGCCTGCTGGAGCGCGGCGGCGCCGTCCTGGCTCGTCGTACCGATCCCCGCCAGATCGGCCGGCGTCCCGCTGGTGACAATATTGTGGACCTGCCGCATCAGATCATCTTTCTGAGCCGCCGTGATCCCCGTATAGGTCACGATCAGCGCGGCAAGCGTGGTCTCCCACGCTTCCTGAACTTTGCTCAGGTCAGGGTGCTCATCGTCGGGCAACGTCTTGGCGTTGGTCGGCCAGTGGACATCACGGCGGGCTCGGTTCTTCGCTGTGCCCAGAGGGGGTGGTTCGGGATCGGCGCTCGGATCAGGCAGCAGCTGAGGCGGTGGCTCCGGCTTGGTGTAGGTCAACTCCGGAACGTTGAGCATCTCCAACACCTCGGACACGTCGAACCCCATGTCGACCCATACCTTGACCGTGTCAGCCGTAGCTTTCCGGTTGAGCGCCTCGAACTCTTTATCCTCAGGTACAGGCGTCACGTAATCGAACTCGACATCCGGTTCGGCGCCCGGCGGGTAGAACATCGGCAAAAAGTCGTTGTTCAACGCTGATTTGATCCGGTCAAGTCGAGGCTCAATCAACCACTTGGCGAACACGTACTCCGCTGCTTCAGCGTTGGCCCTGTTGACATCATCCGTAGTGCCAAGCATCGGCTTGGGGAATCCGAAAGCCTCCCGGATGACCTCGCTGGTGGCAGACCGTAGCGAGGTCATTTCCATGTCTTTCATTGTGTACTTGCGGTCAACCCAGTGGCCCTTTTCGATCACAGCTACCCTGTGCGCGTTGCTCACGCCCTGGTGCTGCTCCCGCCACCGCGTGGTCATCTCGTCGAATTCGGAGTCAGACAAGCGCTCGTCCACCTCGATAATGCCGCCCGGCTCCGCGGAGTTAGTGAAGAAGTTAGCCACGTACTGAGCGGCCATGTTCGACGCGTTCAGGTCCGGCAGGATCGTCTGCACAGGTCCCATTCCCCGATAAGAATCCAGCGGGTTGGGCGACCGGATGAATACCACCTGGTTGGTCTCCAGCGGGATACGTTCACCGCTCGGTCCGGTGTAGATGTACCCGACAATGTAATCATCGGCGTCTGGGATCGGCTGCATCTTGTCCGGTCGTACCGGCCAGATCTCCAGCGGCAGGGTCGATAGCGGGTTACGGCTGATCACCCACCATGCCTCGCCGGTCAGCTCGTGATGTTGCTGGAACGTCTCGACGAACTCTTGACGGGGGAAGAACGCATTCGGTTTATTCCATATCTGGAGTGCCAGATGGTTGGTAACCTCGACTCGATCCTCGATCTTGCCCGACTTGGCCTTGCGCCAGAGTTTCCACTGGTTGGCCGCCGTCGCCGTGGAGCACTTGGTCACGATCGCGAACAGCGTGCCCACCTGACCCATGGCACGCATCTCGGACAGCATCGGCTGTGGCGCGGCGAACAGCTGCTGCACCCTGCTACCGGACTGGGAGACGTAGGGCACGGCGGATCTGTTCACGACTCGCGCCAGCGTCCGACCAGGGGATCTCACGCGCTCAGAGTAACCCCGTGGTCAAGGGATCATGTCGCGTCGTCCCGGGTCAGGTACTCCAGGTACCAGAGCATGCAGCCGGCGACAGCCCAACCGAGCGGCACGGTGAGCGTGAACGCGGCAACGATGAACGAGAACATGCCGGCGACGGCCAGCACCAGGCTGACAGGGCCCTGCCTGACGAACCAGCGCGCGGCCTGTCCGGCCCGGTCCTGACGCAGGACTAGCGGCTGGACATGACGCGCACGCGGGGGCGTCCTTGGGTCCGGGTCGCGGCGAAGTAGCGCAGGGCGTCGCATCCGTGATCATCCACTTTCAGGGGAGTTTCCTTGACGGCTTTTCCCGTGCCTTGATCCCAGATGTATCCCGGGATCTCGTCAGCCGTGCACGTCGGTTTCTTGGCATCTTCCAGGTCCGGATCAGGCTTGTGTATCCGAGCATCCCGCATGATGTAGAGCCCGCGTCGTCCGTTCGATCGTTCTCGCAACAGCACCTGCACAGCTTCGATCCCGTCCTTGACCGCCTTGCGCGCCGGCACGGTGCTCATTCCGAGCTCTCGGGCCAGAACCGCTCGTCCCTCAGCGTCATGGTCACAGATGATCGCGGTCGGCACAGGTTCCAGCCATTCGCCTTTCCTGCCGTGGTTCCTGCCGTCCGTGACCTTTTCAAGGATCGCCGCGGCGTGCTGGTCGTTCGTTCTCTTGGTATGGTAGATCTCCCATACCAAGAACGCCTCGTCGTCCGGGCTGACGGCCCAGTTCTGCCAGACGAACGGGTTCGTGAAACCGAAGTCGATCGACCAGTACCTCGGCCAGTCCTTGGGCACGCGGAACCGGTCGATCAGGTGGACAGCCGGGTCGTAATCCTCGTAGATCATTCCTTCAGCGGCCACCCAGAGTCCACTTTTCAATCGTTGTTTCCGCACACCGGTTAGATTGTCGAGCTTGGACAGGTACGCCTTTCCAGCCTCGGTCATCGACCCATCGGCGTGGACCAGTGTCGGATTATCCTCGTGCCGGGACTCAATCATCAATGTGACACCCAAGTCACAACGAGCTTTCAGCCAGTGCGTCGGGACGTCCGGGTTGGTGTCCGCCATCAGCAGCTGATAAGGGACGACACCGTTCCGTAATCGAGTAGTGATCGCCTCCCAGTCAGCCGCTGTGAGCTCGATCGCTTCCTGCACGTATACGACGTCATACTCCGAGGACATGATCCTGGACGGCTTGTCCATTCCACCGATCATGATCCGGGCACCGTTGGCGAACCGGTACTGAGGTGGTTCCTCAGCTGATCCGCCGTAGTACTTCACCATGCCGGCGGCGAGCGCTTCCTTGGCCACGTTCTGTCGCCATGTCACCAGTGCCGTGGAGCCGAGGCTGGCCAGCGTCTTTCGGACGATCAGCCCGCGCATCCCGGGGTACTTCAGCGCCATGACCATCAAACGTTCGAGCAGAGCCCGAGACTTGCCCGTGCCGGCCGGGCCGGACAGCAGGATCTCAGGCGCTCGGGACGTGAAAGCCCTGGCGCATCCACCGCGTGGTGCGTAAGTGTGTGTGGTCAACTGACGGACCAACGCCCCCGTGCCTTAATATCTCGGATACTCACGGTGTTGGCTCCAGATGGATGTTTCCCGGTTCACGGAACATGCGTACAACGTCTCCACGGAGCTCCGGAGACACAGCCGTCAACGCGAGTATGACGGCGCAGAAACCGACAACGAAACCGGCGAGGATACGCGTCATCTACACGCCACCGTGTCCAAGTCGGGAAATGCATGAGGGGCATGGGTCGCTAGGTCGACAAGCTCCTATGGTTACACGCGGGTCGTGCCCGGGATGAGTTTTCGATTGTTGTTCACACGACTTGCACAGAGCACCTGGACGGCAGGTCTCGTCCCTGATCCCGTCCAGGACGGCGGCCGCGGCTCTTGTCCAAGCAGCCTGGATCCGATGGTTCTGCGCGTCCCATAGCGGAAGTCGATCCCCGCTGACAGCGGAAACGCCCCCGGTACTGACGCTGTACGCCTCGTACGCGAGCCGGCCGAGATCACCCATCGTCTTGCTCACGGCATCTCTCCCTCTGCTATCCCTCGAACCACGAACTCGACCTGAGCCGTGACCTCTGACTTGCTCGCCGCGTCCAGCCCGAGCAGCTTGCGCCGGCTCTCCCCGACCTTGCGCAGAGTCTCGATCGCGGCGAGGACCGGGCCGTCGTCGATCAGGTCCTGATCGTTGTGACGCACCACCTGGCCGGCGTTCACGAGCACGTGCGGCCTGCGCAGCACGGTGAGCGCTTCCGCGGTCAACATCTCCAGATGCGCGAGCTCGTGTCGGCGCATCTCGTCGATGGTCTCGTCGATGACAGCCTGGCGACGGATCATCTCCCCCCGAGCGGACTTGTACGCGGCGGCTCCGTCGCTGTACCCGCATGCTTGCGCGATAGCCTCCCAGGTGAACCGATCGCGTCGCATCGTGAGCGCCTTGAGTGCCCGTTCCTGCGTCTGAACGCTCGCCGTGGTCAACTTGAGGGTACGTGTAACAACCTCGGAGTTGCTCGACAGTAACGGCGATATGTCCGCTTCTGTCTTTACTATTGGTTTCGGTTTACACGTTTCGCAACGCTGTGGAAGTCGTCCGGTGTTGGTCTTGGTCTCGAACGTCCCGTCACAGTTCTTGCAGGTGAACAGCCTGCGAATCACTTCTTCACCTCGTTTCGAAACGTTTCTGAAAACGAAACCGTAGCACGAAACGGTCTCAACTTGTCACTACCTGGAGTCTGTCTCACGTTGACTCATCCTGTCAAGGTTCCTCAGAACATCCTGAGCCGGCAGGGCGACCACGTGCCAGGCCAACGCGATCAGCGCCTCAGGCCGATCTCCGACGTATCCGAGGAACACGTTGCACGGGCTACACAAAAGGCCACGAACACACCTACGACACCCTTTACCCCCACATAACAGACAATCATGATCATGGTCGACCGCCGGTTCCTTGGATCGTCCGATGACCCGACCACACCGACACCGGAGCTTCCCGTCAGCGCCCCGCTGTGCGCCGCGTAGAGCGTCCAGATCGGCTGGGGTCAGTCCGAACCCACGGCGGACGGCCGCTAGACGCCCCAGCGTCCGTCTGTGGCGTCTGCGGGCGTAGTGGCAGCTTCGGCACCAGCCCTCCACGTCGACCTTGCGCTTGGCATGGGCCGGATCGCCCTTACACCGCTGGGTGGCTTCGGGGTCGGACGTCCAGCTGATCACCACCGCCGGTCCGGATCTGTCACCGTGACCGGGAGTAATCAGTGATGCCCGACCAAGTCTTTCGTGTTCCACCCCGGTTGATCCAGCAGACCAAGCACACACCTCGAACCTCCGGAGTCCACCGCGCTTCCCTCAGTCGGTGAGATTCCGTCCTGGAGTACATGCACACAACCTTGTCGCTCATGAGCTGTTCCTTCCTCGGGAACCATAGATTTTGTTGATCTTGCTTAACCGTATGGTTCCCCCTGGCCCCTGATCTTCGATACAGGGGCCACGGGAACCATAGACGGTAGATGGTTCCCTGATTAGCCGGAACCATCGGGAACCATAGGAACCATAGGAACCATAGATCCGGACATAACGGAAGAATCGACGATATTCAGTGGATCGCTGAGACGGTGCAGATGAGCTCTTCCCACTGTTTCAACTATCACGGAGCCGCTCTCCACCATCCTCAGCAGAGCGGCGCCAACAGCCTCAGCGCGGCCTGGAACGGCTTCCCTGATCGCTCGTGTAGTTGACCCTGAGTAATCACGGAGGTAAGTCGTGATCGCCTGAACCAGCGCTTCCCCTCGATCCTCGTGGTCCTCCACCTCGACCAAAGGTGGGTCGATCTGGCAAGTGAAAACTTGGGGACTGGACGAGTCGATCAGGAACGTCCCGATCTGCTGCATGCCGTCCCGATCCGCTCCCCCTGCCCAGCCTCTCAGGCCGCCGGCACGGTCCTTGGCGACCCAGACCTCGCTCAGCCCGCGCTTACCCTCTCCGAACGGCTCAGAACGTCTCACGCTGAACGCTGCCCCCGTCAAAGCCGAGACCTTCCGTTCCGACCCGCTCGGCCAACGCCCCCGGGTCTCCTTGTCCTTGATCACGTGGTCCACGGTCACCACCGCGGCTCCCGTGCGCCGGACGATCAGCTCGGGCATGGCTCGATAGAACGCCGTGATGTCGTCATCGTCCTTGGACTTCAACCCGTACAGCCCGAGCGCTCCGGACATGGCATCGATCACGGCCAGCGCGTAGGGTCGGTTCAACGTGCGGTTGAACCATGCCTCGAAGTCCTCTTGAACACTCGGCTTGGCCCATGGCCCGACATAGTGGAACAGCGACCGGATCACGTCAGGCGTGCACCCGAGTAGCCGCAACCTGTGCACGGTCTGACCGGGGTCCGATTCCAGGTCGATGAACAGCACAGGCCGGCCGGCCCGGATCTCCTGAGCACAGGCCAGCAACACAATCCAGCTCTTGGCTGACTCGGTCTCGCCGTAAACAGCATGCGTCAGTCCGGGATAGAGCAACGCCAACCCGTCCGTTCTGCGCAGCATCGACGGTCGAGGTGGGCTGTAAGTGCCGTCCAAGTAGGGAGCCAGGTCGACGGCGTCCCACGAGCTGAGTTGTTCAGCCGGTCCCGGGGCGGCCCGGGGCACCGAAGGGTCCGGCGGTCCTCCTCCGGGTGTCCCGAAGGGGTCCGTAGTGGTAGGGTTCGCCGCTAGCGGCGACGTCGAGGGATGTTCGTTGAGTCCGCGTGGTTCGTTCCACTCGGCCGGTACTTCCCAAGCGGCCGGAGCGCTCGTACCGATCCCCAGCCCGCGGATCGCCGCTGCGTCATCCCCCCCGTGCTCCATCGCCGAGACGAACTGCAGCTTGGTCACCGCTCCCTCCGCCGGCAAGCCGTCCGGCGGATGATCGGTCCAGATCTTGAGCGGTCCCCAACCCTCGGAGACGTCGAACCGCTGGCAGGCCAGGTCGTGAGCGGTGGCCGACTTGGGTGATGCGTGCACCCCCGGCGCCGTCCAGACCGGACAGCCGCACGATCCCTCGACCATGGACGTCTCAGTCCAGCCGTGCGGCTCCAGCAGGCTGGCCCAGGACACCGACGCCGACCACTCGTCGATCGGGCCCCCAGCGCCGGCGCTGCGCCGCTCGACGTCCACCTGGCGCAGGCGGCCCGAGAACGTCAGCTGTTCCAGCAGCCAGGCCGGAGCCGGGCTGGTCCCCCCTACCAACCGGTAGGAACCCTCTGGCCGGCCGGAGGGAGGCACAAGAGCGTAGGCCTCGCCGTACATGGCCGCCCACCCGCCGGGGCCCTTGAACACCTTGCCTGGCGGCATCTCGTAACCCTCAGGAAGCTCGAGCCACCAGTGCCCTCCACCGAAGTGCTTCCAGGTCTGGGTAGCGACGTCGAAAGAGCCGGGGGACTCGACGGTGATACTGGGCAGATCGACGTACGGGCCACCGCCGGGGATATCCGCGTTGATCCCCAGGGCATCGACGAACGCCTGCCGCTCGGCCGGCGTGTCGACGTCCACGACCAGCATTCGTGAGCGCCCGAGGTGGAGCGCGACGTTGGCCCCGCCGTGGATCTCGATCAGCCGCTTGACGATGGGTCCGACCTTGGCGGGGTCGTCGAGCACGTGCTTCATCCCGCAGGCGTGCCGGATCCGGTCGACCAGCCGGGCAGGATTGCCGGCGAGCGCGAACGCCTGAGCCTCCCGGTCAGCCTTCTTGGCTTGGACAGCGGACAGGACGCAGACCGGTTCCTTGGTTCCCGGCCTGCACAGCACGGGGGAGTATCCGGCCCGGATGACGGCTCGTAGGTGTTCGGTCAGGTGTTCGGCGGTGTGTGATGGATTACCACCGAACACGCTGGTGAAAGAATCAACGCCTAGCACAGCGTGTACTCCGTGACGCCGTATCGGGAAGTGAAACGTTTTAGCGCCACGGAGCGTGTAGCATCTGACGATAAACCCTCACTGACAAGCCGACCTCGTCCAGTACCTTTCTGGAGGTAGATATCCCACTTAAACCAGCTGGCGCGTTCTATACGAAACATCATGCCTTGCTCCACGCCTTTCCAAGTGTCTTGATATCCGTACGGATGACGGGCGTACGACGGGACAGCTTGCGGAACCGTTCCGTGGGTCTCTCGGCCAGCCGTTGAATGTCGTGCGCCGCTTCGCTCTCCACCAACACCTCGTCATGCATCCCGAACCTGACCGCCATCCCCAGACCGGCTCGACGCGCGTTGACCACCAGCGCGGAGAGCTCGTCATTCGCGCTGCCACTGACGCAGTAGTTGATCCACTTGTGGGCTTGCACGGAGAACTTGCCCCTGTAGAAACCACTGGGAATAGGCACTATCCGCCCGGCCACGGTGTATGCCACCTTGTGATCCCGCGCGATCCGCTTGCCCGACTCCATGAAATCGGCCGTGGCCGGCATGGCGGAGAACACGGCCTGCTGAATGCCTTTCGCGGCTTCGTACCCCCAGCGTGCCTCGCGCGTAACCCCATTCGACCACACCTCCTCCGGGATCCAGGGCTCAGGGCTGAGACCGAGCTGAGCCGACATCGCGGCGAGTCCACGGCCGTACAGCCCGGCCAGGACGACGATCTTGGCCCAGTCGATGCTGATATCGGCATGGTCGGCGATGCCCTGGTAGATCTTGACGCCGAGCAACTCATAGGGCTCAAGGGGTTTCAGGTCGCCGGCGAGGTTCATCCCGATCCGGGGTTCCTGCTGCGAGTAGTCCACGGACGTGAACGAGGTGTCCGCCAGAATGATCCCCCGGGCCGGCCCGGGGAACTGGTGCAGCGGTGGATCAGCCATTGCATCGCGCCCGTGCGCTGCTTTCAGGACGTCGGTCACGGGGTGGATGCGCCCGGAAGCGTCCGCCATGTCCACGCATTTCTGTAGGTATCCGTCGAGCTTGGTCTTGAGCTGCAGTTCACCCCAGATCTTGGCGAGTGGATGGTGGAGCAGTTCCAGATCATCAGCTTTGGAGCTCCACTGCTGACCCTTGGGTGTGCGCGGGTAGTCAGCGGGGATGGCGCCGATTTGTTCCAGAAACCGCGTCAGCTGGTTGGCGTTGGTGATCCCCAGCCCGGCGAGGTAGGTCGTGGCTTGGTCCATGGATGCCTGGTTGGTCGTGCGGTAGGTGTCCAGGAAATCGAAGTCGACGAGCAATCCGTGGATGGTCTGTTCGATCGACCACCGGTTGTGCTCGTGCCGCTCGGCGATCATCTGCTCGGCTTCGGCCCGGCTCAGTCCGATGTCAGCACTGAACGGGTGGTTGAGCTGACGGTCCACCGCTGCCTGGTGGATAACCGGCCACAGACGAGCCGTACCGACCCCGTCAGCCGCGGCTCCGAACAGGTAGGCGGGGGCGTCAATATCCAGGTTCAGAAACCCGTCCCGCTTGGTCTTGTACCCGAGGCTCCGGAACAGGTCCATGATCGGTGCGTTCTTGATCCCCAGGTAACGCTCTACGCAGGAGTCCAGATCCTTGGCCGGCGTGATCCCCGGAGTGGCCAGCCGGGCCAGCAGCAGGGTGTCAATGATCTTGTCAACCAGTTGCGTCGGAAACAGGCCGTTGATCGCCAGGGACGGGGCATCAAAATTGGCCTTGTGCATCACCAGCGCGCTCGCGTAGTCCTGAGCTCGCAGGATCTCGGCCCGGTCGCCGGGTTCTCGGGGGTTGAGCACCACCGCTGCCTCAGCGGTGGCCAGCGTGACGCACTTGATCCGGCCCGGCCCGGCGTCGGCGCCGACGCCGTACGTTTCGATGTCCTCGATCAGCGGGACTGGTCCGTTACGGAAGATGTCCGCCAGCACCCTGGCAACGTGTTCTGTCCCCGCGGTCAGAGTGGCTCTGGCGAAACTAGGGAGAGGATACGTTCCGATAAGCGCGAATTGAGGCATGATCAGGTATCCTTCGATCGTCGGCCCGGGTGATGTCGTTGTCTCCACCGATACCACAGCCCCCGACCAGACGTGACGTGACCGTACGTCGGGGGCTGTGGTTCACCTACGTGTTCCTCACCGCTTCCGAGCCGCGGAGCACTGGCACGTAGGTGACGCGGAGGATCTGCTCCGCGGCTCGGATGCGGTCCGAGGTCATGTCGACACCACCAGCAGTGCGCTAGGCGCCGCCAGCAGGCCATCCCGCGACGGGTGCGGGTCGTGGACCAGCGCGCCGGTGGCGGCGTCGAGGACGACGGCATGCATCACGCCCCGGATCGACATCCCAAGCCCGATCACCTCGGGCTGGCCGAAGCGGACCGGGAAGCGAGGCGGGTCGACCCATCGGACGCTGAGGCCGCGGGGGTAGAGCCACTCCCCGAGTGCCTTCAGCCAGTAGGTGGACTCGACGAAGTGCGGCACCTCGGCGCGATCCACGTCGAGCTGCGAGGCGACGCACGCGCGGAGGCAGTCGCCGAGCCGCCCGGACCCGTCACCCACGATGAACTCCTGATCTGCCGGGGTCATTCGGGGTCACCGCCGAGGGCCAGGCGGGCTGCGTTGATCCGGTCGCCGGGCGTGAGGTCGTAGCGGTTGAGCGCGTCCAGGGCAGCGGCCCTTCTCGCGGGCCAGGGTGGCCACCATCTGGACCAGCCGCTCCCGGCTGACCATCAAGAGCGCTGGGTCGCTCACGTGCCCCTCACCGCCTCCAGCACCTCAGCGAACGGGGGCCCGTCCGGGTCGAGGGACTCAGCGAGGACGACCAGCCACGCGGCGTGCGCGCGGGCCTCGTCCGGGGTGAGGCGGCGGAAGGGGGCCAGCACTACGATCTCCTGATGTCCTCGAACGCCGACCATCTGCCGGTTCGCGATGTCGATCATCGGTGAACTCCCGTATCGGACCAGACGTGGTGATCCCACGCGTTACCGATGGTCTCGGACTTGATCGCTTCCAGGGACCAGCGCAGACATCCGCACGTACCTCGCAGGTGGGCGCCGTTGCTTCGCTCGATCGTCAGGGACCAGCGAGGGTAGTTGTCCAGGTCGAGCTCATTCGTCCCGGACAACCGGATCACCTCCGGGCGCCGGCATCAGGCGCTCGACCAGCGCGCGGTCTATACGTACCTTGCCAGGTGTCCGGCGGTAGCTGGTCCGCCCCGGGGTGCCGGCGGGGATGTGACGATCGATGGTCCGCACTGAGACGCCGAGCAGCGCCGCGGCTTCCTCCCTGGTGACCGTGGAACGTTCATCTGTACTGTCCATGACCCTAGTGTGTCGCTACTTGACGTGTGTTGTCTAGTCGGGCTAAGGTTGAAATCTCACTACGGAACGACCCGTAGTGATCACAGATTGGTGACCGACCGCGCATCGCAAGCCCTCCGCTGCTTGCCCTAGCGCGTGCAGGCCGTACGCGGTCGGTCACCCTCCACCGAAAGAGGTACACCCGTTGAGTATCGAGGATTGCGCGGCCACCGCGGCTGCGCTCGGATCCCGGATCAGCCACGACCGGTCGATGCTGACCCACGTCGCCGCGACCGTGCAGGCCAGTATCGAGGGTTTCGCTCCGGTGTCCGAGGACCTGGACGAGCTCGCGGGCCTCTACACCCAGATCGGAGACGACTCCAAAGCCGCTCAGGCGTCCGGTCTCTCGGACGACGCGGGGGAGATACAGGTCAAGGTGGAGGCTGCGCACAACCTGATTCTCAACGCCATCACCGACATTGACGTCTGTATGCGCGAGCTGGAGGATCTGATCGCGGGAATTCACGGGCTCGACTCCTGACCTGTGGCCATGACGTGGGAGGGCGACCCTGATTCGCCGGAAGAGAAAGCCAAACTCCGTGATCGCCAGAATCGGTTACGAAACTGGCGAGTCACCAAAGCCACCCGCGACCAGGATCTTTCGTACCAGCTTGCTCAAAAGTGGTTCAGCCCTACTCAGGAGACAACGGCAATGATTGAAAGTGTCAGCGACGCGGTAGCAGCCACGGCGAGCGTGGAACACACCGTGGCGGAACAGATAAGTGTCAGTGGTCTGACGAAAGAGTCCTACCAGTCCGGATACACGGCGTGTCTCCAGCTCGGTCAGATTCTCGCGGGCGTGATCAGTACCACCGCGAGCCAAGGTCAGGACGTCGAAAAAACGTTGTCGATCCTGAATGATCTCGACGGTTACCTCAGTGAATCCGGCGCGATCGCTCAGGCTCGTGGCTGGGACTCGATGGCGCTCTCGATCGCCGAATCCCAGGTCAAGCTGGAGGAGGTCGCGAACCAGATGCGTCAGTCTCTGACGGATCTGACCGAACTCCGCCAGTCCGCGTCGATCACGCGCTCGGTCGTCGATCGGCTCTCCGAAGGGATGGCGGTCGGAGGCATGCTGTCCGAAAAACTCCAGGAACAGCTCAGCGCCAGCCGCCATGATCTCGACGGCCTGATGGCGCTGATCGCGTCTACAGCGGGATGACCATGGTCGGGTTGTTCCTGGAGCTCTGGTCGGGAACGGTCGCCGTGGTCGGAACCGGAGCAGCAATCAGAAACCGACGCCCCACTCGCTCCCAGAGCGACCCGAGCGAATGGGTTCGGGCAATGGACGGTTACCTTGATCAGAAGCTCACCGAACAGCACTACGCACGTGAAAGCCACGTGTGCGGCCCGGGGTGTCAGAGACTATCCCTGACCGATGATTGGAGACCGTGATGGCGAACCCGAAACGCACGGACCTGACTGATCGAGAGTTGCAGGTCTGTGCCCTGGTGGCCGAAGGGCTAACTAACAAACAGATTGCTGATCGGATATACCTCACCCACTGGACCGTGAAAACTCATGTCGCCCGGATACTCAAGAAAACCGGGGCGGTCAACCGCGCGGGGATCGCCGGTCTCAGAACTCCGTCCGCGCTACCGGATCGAAACCAGATCACGGGTACCATTCGTCAGGTGCGTCAGGACGTCTACCAGAAGATTTACAAGCCCGGGTCACCAGACTACTACCGCCGGCAGGGAGCGCTCGCGGTCCTTGATCATCTGACGAAGCGAATCACGCCGTGCTGATTCTCTATCCGTACCAAGAGCAGGCTCTCACGGGCCTGGACGAAGCGCTGGCAGCCGGTATCAACCGGCCGGCCATCGTCCAGGCCACAGGGTTGGGCAAGGCTGTGGAGATGGCCACGTGGCTGGCCCGCCAGCACGCGATCAACCCCCGGGGGCGATCACTGGCGCTGGTGCACCGCGATGAGCTGGCGCAGCAGCTCCGGAGCAAGGTGCACAGCCAGGCACCCCACCTGCGACCGGGGATCGTGATGGGCGCACAGAACGACTACGACAGGCCGGTCGTGATCGCCAGCACCCAGACGCTCGGCCGGCGAGACAAGAACGGGCGCAACCGCCGGCGTGAGTCGATCCACTCCGTGGCCCGGATCGTGTACGACGAGTGCCACCACGCGGCGGCGCCGACCGGCCGCGAAACGCTCGACCACTTCGGAGCGTTCGCCGGCGTGCCGACCGTGGGTTTCACCGCGACCATGAGCCGGGAGGACAGCCGTGGGCTCGGCGAGATATGGCAAACCATCGTTCAGCGCCCGGGCGGTGGGGTCTGGGATACCGAATGGGGAGTCAGGAACGGCTACCTCGCGGACCCGCGCGGGATCCGGGTCCAAGTGCCGGCACTGGACCTGAGCGACGTGCACATCCGCGGAGGGGATCTGGAGCAGACCGAAACCGCGGACGCGATGCTCAACGCGGACACCGGAGCCGCCATCGTCAAAGCCGTCCGGGAATTCGCTCCAGGGAGGCGTGGCGTGGTTTTCGCCCCCGATGTACGTACCGCGTTGTCTTTCGCCGAGGACATGAACAACGACGGCATCCCGACCGGTACCATTCTCGGTTCGACACCGCGAGAAGAACGAGCGCGGATCTACAAGGCGTTTCGGACCGGTGAGCTCCAGTGGCTGACCAACGCCATGGTGCTGACCGAAGGGTGGGACGCGCCGTGGTGCGATGCCCTGGTGATCGCGCGACCGACCAAGAGCTCTGGGTTGTACCAGCAGATGCTCGGCAGGGGGCTACGACGATTCGCCGGTAAGCAGGACTGTCTGATCCTGGACGTCTGCGGGGCAACCGAGCTCCACGGCCTGGCGAGTCTTCAGGACCTGACGATGGACCGGCTGGTGAAACCGCGTGACGGTCAGAGCCTGTTGGAGGCTCTTGATGAGTTCGACGCGATGGATACGGACTGGGTCGACAATGAGCCGTTGGCAGCTCCGCCCGTGCACAAGGTGGTCGGTACCGAGATCGACCTGTTCGGTAAGAGCCGCTCGGTCTGGCTCCAGACGCGTGCCGGAACCTGGTTCGTACCCGCCGCGGATCAGCTGTTCTTCCTGTGGCCCCAGCCGGACGGGCTTTTCACGCTGGGCCAGACACCGAAAGAACGAGCCGAACCGGCCACCGCTCTACAGACCGATCTGGATCTGGAGATCGGTATGGCGCTCGCGGAGCAGGCCGCGTTCGCCTATGATCCGAGCTCGGCCGGCAAGGACGCCCCGTGGCGGATCAGCGGTCCGATCCGGCCCGGACAGAAAGCCGACCTCGCCCGATACCACGTGCCCGTAAAGGCGAAATGGAACGCCGCTCAGGCTTATGACGCCATCTGCGTCGCCATGGCCACGACTCGATTGGATATCTCATGACGTCACCTGACCCGTTCGGTCCGCCGGCAGCACCTCGATTGCCCGACCGCGGGGACCCTTTCGGCCTGCCCAGTGACTCGGGCAGGGCCACCCGTACCGGTGACGCCGAGGACCGGGCAGAGGTACCACGTGACCAGTGGGGTCGGTACCTGATGCCTCAACAGGATGGGACCAAGCCGGCGCCGAACAAAGGCATGACCAGGGTGTCCACCACGAAATCCGCGCTGAGCAACACGTTCGGCATCCAGAAGTGGAACGGTCGGCGGATCGTTCAAGGCTTGGCGATCAACCCGGACGCCGTAGCCGCGGCCATGCGAGCCGCCGCCATGCCCGAAGGACCGGAACGTGAGAAAGCGTTCGGCCGAATCGCTGACGGCGCTTTCCAGACCGGCGGCGGGAAAGAGCGCGCGGGGCTGGGTACGGAGTTTCACGAGATCACGGAGGATCTCAACCGCGGCACGCTGATCCGGGAAAACGTGGACGAGAAGTGGACGCCCGACCTGGGCGCCTACGATCAGCTGCTGATCGACAACGACCTGACACCGCTGGCGGAGTACCTCGAACGCCAGGTGCTGTGCCCGTACAACCAGGCAGGCACGTTCGACAACATCATGCGGTACTGGAACCCAGACACCGAAGAGTACGAGCTGGTGATCGTCGACCTGAAAACCGGTCGTAAGCTCGATCTTGGGTGGCTTGAGATCCTCATCCAGCTCTGGTCCTACGCCAACGCCTACGCGATGTGGACGACCACCAAGGTAATTCGTGATCCGAAAGACGAAACAAAGATCACGGAAATTGAGGGTTTTTACGAGCCGATGCCGCGAGAGTTGCGGACCGACAAGGCGTTCGTCATCCACACCCCGTTGGATGGCACGGCGTCGCTGATCGAACTGGACCTGAGCGGTGTTGAACGTTATGTCCGGGCCGCTGTGGAGGCCAAGCGGGCCAACGCTGAGGCACCCAAGAAGGTGCGCACGGTGGCGACGATCCGGCCCGATGCGTTCACGCCTCCGGCTGGTCCCGTTAATGTGACGCAGAACCTCAACCCGACCGCGGCTGGTGTCGTTCAGACGACCGCGACCACCACACCCCAGATGCTGGCTGACGAAGCCAAAGCCAACGAGCGCCGGATCGCTGCCGTTGAAGCACTGTCGAGACCTGGTCAGGTCGGAGTACCGGCTACCGCTGAGCCGGAGAAGGATCCGACCACCGGCCGCAGGAAACGGACTTGCGGTCACTGCCGGAAGCCGGGGCACACACAGAAGACGTGCCCGGAGAATCCGGCCAGCACGAAGTATGTACCACCGATTATCGCTGGTGCACCAATGCCTCAGCCGATCCCCGCCGGCGAACCGGCGCCCGAGAACAACTGTGACCACCTGCGCGACGGCGACTGGCACCCCTACGTCGAGGGGCAGTGCTCGCCGGACGGACCAGCCGACTCGGCTGACGACGCGGCCCCGCCACCTGCTCGTGTCGTGCTGACTGATCCCGGCGGGCAGCCCTACTGCACGCAGAACCACGCCTGCCAATGGACGAGCCAGCACCCGAACGCCCTCGGGCAGTGGGTGTGCTCGGTCAGTGGTAAGCCGGGCCGCCAGGCTTGGGAAAACCAGACCACCGCGGTCACCCCCGTGCCACCGCTCTACGGCGCACCGCCGGTCGAGCAGCCGCAGACACCCATGATGACGCCGGCTCAGCAGGTCGAGAAGGCAACCACCGTGGATCAGCTGCTGAAAATCCGGGACTACAACATCGAAGCCGGTACCTGGTCAACCGAGCTGGAAGAGTTGGGACGGCTTCGGTATCAGAAGCTGATCTAGTGAAGCTGCTCAGGCCGTACGAACGCCTACTGTTGGTCGCGATCTTCGGGATCTACACAGTCATTTCAGCGTTCGGCGTCCTGCTGCTCGTCCTCTACCTCTGAAACTGTCGGACCCCTTCTGTAGGGTCTGACTCACGACAACGACACCCACCGAAAGGCATGACCGTGACCCAGAACCCGTACCAGCAGCAGGCTCCTCAGCCCGGCTACCAGCCGGTTCAGCAGCCCGGCTACGCCTACCCATCTGCTCAGCCCGGCGGGTACCCGCCCCCCGGCTACCCGCAGGTCCAGCCCGAGCAGCAGCCACCGTCCGCGAACCCCTTCACGCAGCCGGGCCAGGCAGGCGCCCCGGCGAGCGGTGATGAGCCGTTCGGCAACCCCGGCACCCCGGGCAGCGGTGGTGACTCCCCGGCGATCCACCAGCTGGCCGGTCGGTTGCTGCTGATCCGTCCGCTCAGCTATGACCCGCTCGCGGCGGGTTACCAGGGCGGTGAGCCCGGCCCGCTCGTGCGGGCCGACGTCATCGTGTGCGACGGCGAGCCGATCAGCGGCAACTTGAACGCCAACACCGGTCAGCTGACGCCGTTCGCGGCCGGGCCGAAGGTGGCGCCGTTCCACTGCGGGGCGATGTATATCCGCGGAGCGGTGATGCCCGGCCAGCTGGAGGGTTACGTCGCCGGCCGCGGTCAGTGCCTCGGCAGGGTCGTCAAGGGCCAGCCTGGCTCGGTTGGCAAGCCGCCGTGGATGCTGGCCGATCCATCAGAGCAGGACAAGGTGCTCGGCCGTCAGATCCACGCTCAGTGGGACCAGATCAAGGCCGCCAGTGCTCCGGCTCGGCCCGACCAGTTCGGCGCGCCACAAGGCCAGCAGCAGCAGGCGCCGACGGCTCAGCCTGCCTACGGCCCGACACCTGGATACCAGCCTCAGTACCCGCAGGTACCTACGGGCTACCCGGGCGCTCAGGCCCAGAACCCGTACGGTGCGCCGACGGCTCAGCCTGCCTACCCGCCGTACCCGACGCACTGATGAGCAACGCTGAGAACGTGCTCGCTCAGCTGGCTGTCGAGAGGGAGTCGCTCATGGAGAGAATCCAGGTGATCGACGATCAGGCAGCCGAGATGCTGCACGACGTCATCAGCGATATCGACTCCGATGAGGCAGTGCTTATCGATCGACGGAGCCGTGTCCGTAGTACGTGGGGGCACGTGATCCCGAAGTAACCGGATCCTGGTATGACACCCACCTCTAGGAGACAAAGGAACCGGTGTCAGGCTCCGGCTCGAATACGAGTCGACTGCCCGCGCACGTCGGGCCCGGGGCACGTGTCTCTGTCTCTACTTGACTTAACCTGCGCACAGGTGGAGACTGATCGCATGACAACGACGATCTCGCAGAACAGCTCAGAACGGTGGCGTACGACGGGAACACCGGTCACACTCACTCCGGGTACCGTGTTCGATACCCCCTTTGAAGACGGTTGCACGGTCACCACGTCTCCAGGGTTGGACTCGTTCGCCCCGAAGAACTTCCTAGCGACCGACTCCGATGACGTTGAGTGCGAATTCAGCACCGTCATGGTGGTCGGTCACCCAGATTACATAGCGACCATCTCGTGACGCTGACCAGGGCCAACATCGACGCGTTGAACGCGCTGGCGACCGACCATGAAACCACCGCGCTGCTCCGTCGTGGCCTGCCCGCATGGCGGTTCGAGCAGATCGTTCAGGCGGAGTACACGGCCTACCTCTGCACCTTGTGCGATCACGACTGTCAGTGCCTCGCGCTCAGTTTCGATGAATGGAGAGCCACGCTATGACTGTTCTTTCAGCAACTCTGCTGCTCATTCTATTGAGCTGGATGATCGCTCCGAGCGTTCAGAACTACCGCACACGTACCCGGCGCGGTTCCGGTCCTCGTCACCGGGAGCCGGGTATGGCCACGCCGTGGAGGCGCCGGCGCACCCCCGTCGTTCCGTCCCTCGTTCGACGGCCGTCGCCGGCGCTTCTGGAGATGCGCGAGTGGACGAGAGCTCGGAGCCAACCGGCCGTGATCTCCACAACGGAATGGCTCAAGATGGTCAATCTGGGCCGCCGCGTACCTCCCGCGATTCGGCCAGTTGCTCAGTTACGAGCCGTTGACCTGAGAGGACTTCAGCGAGTCGCGGGTGGTCGGCTGTGAGACACCGTCGGTTCAAAGCTCGATTCCTACTGCGTCCGTCCATCATCCGGCTCCACGTGCTCGCCGTGCTCGCCGGTTTCAACGAGAACTACGGCCGGGAGGATCAGATCATGCGCCGGATCGGCGCTCACTGGGCCGTGGCTCTCGATCAGGAATACCACCGTAGAAAACGGACGACCACCCCGCTGGAGGTGACGTCCAATGACTGACTTGATTCCGGAAGACCATAGATCCGCCGCTACACACGCATTGCTCGCGTATTCCAGCCAGTTCGATGCCTTGACATTCGCGTTCGGGTATCTATCCAATTCCCTTAACATTTACAACTTTCCGACATGCCGTTCCATCCGTGACGGTCTAGAGACAGCTATGGAGATTCTTAGAGATGAGCAACGTGGTATCGCTGTGCAAGCAGCGGAGCAAGCCAGACCGGATCGCCCGGACCGGAGCACTGGTCCGCCAGGACTGGGCCATCCGACAGTTCGACCGTAAACCGGATCATGGCCGTCTGTTCGACCCGGACACCGTGGAGATGCCGGCGTTCGACGCCCTTCTCGCCGGACCGGCCAGCGAAACCGACGCCGTGCCGGTTCCGGGACGTCGACCTGAACTGGTCCAGGTCGAGACCGTGTTGTGGATCTCCACGGGCGCTTTCCTGAGCGGCGGCGCTCTCATGCTCGGCATGCTCGCCGTAATGATCCGATGATCAGGTTCGGTTTACACAGATGGGAGAGATGGCCCATTGTCGCGGAAGGCGGTTATCACCCAACTCATGCACAGTCCCGTGATCAGAATCCACATCGCGACCATGGTCGTGATGATCCGATGATCAAGAACGGGCTAGCGCCCGTGATCTCAGAATTCTGCGTCGTCTGCCGGGTCTACGGTCCCCACGACAACGGTTCCACTCGTATTCCGATACCTGTGGATCCCTACTGGATGACCGTTAACATCAGCCCAGAATTAGGCTGGAACTGGAAATTGACCACTCAATGTCAGCACTGCGGATGGAATACGATCTACCGATGATCCTTCGTTCGACGGCTCTAAACGCCAACGTTGATCAAGGCTCCACGTTGGCCGGCGCGAACACCGACTGACGGGTGATCAGCGCCAGGATCGCCGTGCTGGCCGTCAGTATCGCTCCCTGCTGCTCTCCGGTGAGCTGCAGGCCGAGAGTCACGGCCAAGACGATGACGGCCTGCACAACGCCGAGGATCAGCGCGGGCTCTCTACGGAACATGGTTCTCCCTCTCTTTACGCCGGCCGGCTCTCTGGGCCAGCAGGAACACTCTCAGCAGATTCCACAACACGGCGGCCACGGCGAGCCTGCTGCCGACCCGTAACGCCTGCCCGCCGATCCCCATGAACAGGGCCGGCCAGACCAGCACCAGCACGCTCAGAAGGTAGGTCGCGTTCGTCACCCCGAGCAACCCCACCACAGCTCGGCCGGCT
>Ga0193699_10000100_pt1 | contig 40875 bp, 53 predicted proteins | sample L3c2metaG_FD_160095 | JGI IMG/M metagenome (GOLD analysis project Ga0193699, IMG submission 160095) | Soil microbial communities from a riparian zone of the East river system, Colorado, United States - L3c2 | ecosystem: Environmental > Terrestrial > Soil > Riparian zone | place: USA: East...
TGGGGGGATCCGGCCTTTGAATTGCGTCGGCTACCGGACTGAATTTATTTTTCAACCGAGATACGGTTCCCCATCAGGGGATTTCAGCGTGGCAGAGCGTCGAGCTACGTTGTCGGCGACGACGGACATTTCATTAGTCGGGCATTCGCTTGCGACAGCGACGCCGATGCTACGATCTGGGCAAAGCAGCTAGTCGACGGGCACGAAATTGAGCTTTGGAGCGGGCCTCACTTGGTGATTCGGATCAGCCACGAGTCGAAGTAAGGGCCATTCGGCGAGCAATATTGCTCACGGTGGGCATGTTTGAGGAAGCCCTAGCGCGGGTACATCTCACTGCGGCGTTTGCAGGGCAGGAGACGATAGCCATTCGTTGATGTGTGAGGCGGTCTCTAACTGGCGAGCTTTCCGCAAAAGGCTCTCGCGCTCTTTGCCGACCGGCACCGCGCGGGCGTTTTGTCTTAGCCGCTCTGCCTCATGAGCCAGGCGATCGCCCAACGTAATAGTCTGTGTGAAACGGATTCTTTGCATACGCTGCTGCCTATTTTGTGGGGGAGCGCATCAGCGTTCTCATCACCGATAAAGCGAGGATAACCGGATGATGGAGACAGGGTGCGCCCTAAACCACAATGTGCGCCCGGAATCATGGAAGGCGCTACAACAAAAGTTAAGTGGTTACCGCACCAATGGAGGGCAGCAGGTTACCTTCGGTGACAGGTCAAAGAGACTGACATCGTCTGTTTCAGCACGCGACGAAGCAATGCGGGTCCAGAATGGGCCACGTTTCCTTTTTGCTGCCTGCACCACGACAATAGGAACAACAGTCCGATGTGCGTGTTTATGGCCCACTCAACCATAATTGGAGCCGTCGATGGCACAAACAGCACGAGAGATTTTTGTTGTGGCCTGCGCAATGCGCACGCCATGGAGACCCAAGCCCGGGAGTTGATGGAGCGTCAATCGGAGCGGCTGGACGAATATCCCGAGGTGAAGGCGAAGGTCACTGCCCATGTCGAGGAGACAAATGAGCAGCTTAAGCGACTGGAGCAATGTCTTGATGCGCTTGGTGAAGGAACATCCACCCTGAAGGACACGGCCCAGTCAGTCATGGCTAACGTGATGGCAATGACCCATGCTGTGGCCGGCGACGAGATACTAAAGAACACCTTCGCGAACAATGCTTTCGAAAATTTTGAAATCGCGGCCTACAAATCGCTACTCGCGCTTTGCGGGCCAGCTGGCTCGGACAACGCACGGCCACACCTTCAGGCGTCGCTGAGGGAAGAGGAGCAAATGGCCAAGTGGATCGATGCAAATGTCGAGAAAGTGACGCTGGCCTATCTCAACCGCGAAGTGCGAGCGGCGGCCTAGTCACCAGGCGCGGAAAGCGGATGTACCTTTTCGGCCCGCAGGAGCCTCGGAGCTAAGCCTCCGGGGCTTTTGCGCCGCATTGCGGAGAACACGCGTGCGCACCATTGACCAGCGCGCCAGTTTGCGGCGTCCCAAGCGATGATCTTTCGCAATGGATCGAACGCGCGTGACGTGACGCTTAATCGCTCGCAGCGTGGCATTGCGTGCGAGAAGCCTACTGCCAATCAAACGTTCGCGTATGCCAAGAAGTGTACACAACACGAATTTTGCACACTGATGAACCAATGGGCCCGCGCCGTCGTTCCGAGCATAGAAATTCAAAGACGTTCGCCGCGAGAAGGCTTGCTTCGTGCGCAGCAATTAGTTTTGGGGGGCGTAACGAGGAAACGGTCATGAGAACTAACACAATTGCCCTAGCTACAGCGTTCGCACCTTCCAGCACTCTCGCCTTTGCTCAAGTGGGACGTTTTTTGTACAGGTATCAGCGCAACTCGAAACCGCGCGGCTTTCTGACGGATGCATTTTCAAAGGAGCGGTCCAGAGATCTCGACGAATAGGCGATGAATTGCCTCATATGAATCTCATAGCGGCGCGTTTGGAACGTTAATTGCACAGTGTGCTTGTCCCTCCACAACGACCGTGTCGTAGCCCAATCATGATTTGGAGTGTCAGATGACCAAACGTAAAACGGAATCGCCGTCAAAGCACGCCCGCAGCCCAAAAATAACCGCGAAGGCCCAACGGGCCAATCAGGCGGTTGTTAGAAGCCCGAAAGAACGTCGACTGCGCTCGGTTGCGGCACGCTCGACTGAATCGCCTCCCAAGCGTAAACAAGAGAAATCCCTCGGTGACAATCCCATGAACGCCTTTCAAGATGACAACAAACAGACCATGAAGGATATCGTTTCAAGCAAAGGGTTTGATTTTTCTTCAGCTACGGCCAACGTGCGGGCATATCAAGCAAAGCTGGCGGAAGTGGCACAAGACAACGTACAATTTGCTTTTGAATACGCCCAGAGGCTTGCGACAATTAGGTCGCCCGTTGAGATCCTGAATGTCATTGCAGAATTCACAAGCAAGCGGATCGCCGTGTTCCAAAAGCATTTGATAGAAATGGCTGAACTAAGTACCAAGCGGTGAAAGCCTGCGTGGTTCTGGTCGTGCCGTCCGCCTGGTTCGAATGGTTGGAACAGTACACCGGTGCTTTGTCTTTCTTACGAGCAGCCCTTTTCAAGGTCTAAATGTCGGTGATTGCTCAAAAACGTCGACAGGCAAGAATGACTCTTCTTGCGCGTATTCGCCGTCGGCTCCAAAAGATAAGCCCGTATCTATCTCTCGTGTTGTTGCTCATACCGCTGCTGCTGGTTGAACCGTTGAAGGTGGTGGCATTAGTCGTCGCCGGGAAAGGACATTGGCTTACCGGCTCAGGAATGCTTGTTGTCACGTATGCAGCGAGTTTGTTGATTGTCGAACGGCTTTTCAGGGTGGTTAAGCCAAAACTGATGATGATGGATTGGTTCGCTAAGTTGTGGGCGGGATTTGTCAAGTTGTGGGCGGGATTTGTCGCTCCGCGTATCAAGTTCCTTGGCGGCTGGTCCGGTAAACGTCCGTGATTGAACAACCATCTCGCGCTCTAGGTCGAGCTAAGGAATGTCAGATTGTAATTGGCCGGCAACCCAAGCGCCCCTTCCTAGATCGTGTACGTCCCAACGTTTTCACCCGGGAAGCGTGAGCCAGTAAAAGCATTGGAGCTGGAAAGCGACCCTAACGTGATGTGGTATGTCGGGCGTTTGCCGTGCGCTCGTCGGGGCGAAACGATCGGCTGCCTGCGGGAGGGGGCGCGGTAGGCTGTGGGGCTGCGGTCTGACCGGGGGCTGGGTGGGCGGGGCCCCCCTTTAAAAGAACCTGATCCGCCTGGTTCCCCTGGACTACTCTGGTCTACGCGGAGAAGGTTCGATCCCAGTTCCTCTCCCTCCGCCAGCTTGGCCGAAGCCATCCATTTTCCCCGCGAACTTGTTGGCAATTAAGCCCCATAACGGCAGCGATTTCTCATTTGAACTCCGGACTCATTATCAGCAGAGCCGGCACATTATTCTCCGAAAGGCCCATTCCTCTCCGAAGCTCTGGACTGTGAAAGCACCGAAGCGGAACCCCATCTCAGATGACCGCAATGCCTTGATGTAGCGCGAGGAAATTCGTTCGGGGTGGGGTCCGGGTCGGCGCCATCGGGACCCCGGTTGTCTGCCAAGTTCACGAAATAGATCAACAGGTTGGCCTCACGCAGTCCCGGGGTCCAGCTTCGGTGCTTATCCACAGGCATCGAAGATGCTGCCGCAGTTGGTGCAGACGAAGCGGGACCGGCTTATGCGTGGCTCACGGCGTCGACGGTGCCGCAGGCGTTGCAGTACTGCGAGGTCTGCACAGGACCGACGACGATGATACGGCAACCGTGCCACGGCGCCTTGTACTCCAGCATGGTCCGGATCATCCGCGGCGACACGTCGAGCAGCGTGCCGTTGAAGTTCGCCCTGCCGCTGAACGAGCTTGCCCGGATTCTCCACGGTTGCCGAGCCGCTCTTGATCATCGCCGCGACTTTCAGGTGCTCGATGACGATGACGCCGTGTTCTTTTGCGATCATCGTGGTTGCCTTGTGCACGGCGTCCTTCCGCCGCCGTGCGTATCTGGCCTGCAACCTGGCCACCCTGCGGCGGGCCTTTGCCCAGTTGCGTGAACCGTTGGCCCGGCGGGCCAAGACGCGCTGCGCGTTCGCGAGCCGCTTCCTGTCCGCGGTCGTCGTGCGCGGCAGATCGATCACGGTACCATCCGACAGCACGATGGGCGGGACGCCGCCGAGATCGATGTCCGAACGGCCGGACCGCGGTTCGCCGGCGCTTCCGCGAGATGCTCCACCTGATCGAAACATGCCACTCGCGTGCGAGCTCGGAAACGGTGACGTTCCTCACCTTCCCGAGGACCGGGCGGTGCATGACCATGGCGGTCCAGCCCGCCTTTGGAAGGAAGATGCGGCCGTCCACGAGCTTGATCTGCTTGGGTCGGGATAACGGGAAGAGCCGTTCTGGCGCTCCTTGCGGAAGGCCTACTGTCTAGCGCCAAAGACGGCGGCCACCCCGACATTTTCACCCTAGGCGAGGAACCAACGCGCAAGTGCTGAATTACTGGCGCGAACGGGCGTCTAGCGTGCGGATACTTTTAGCCACTCATGAAAATTTCGGATTATGTGCAGGTTGGAGGTTTGGCGGCGGTGTCGGCCTCCCTTCCGCGGGCGTTGCGGGATGTGTCTCACATACGCGTAATTATGCCTGGCTATCGTGAATAGAGAGCCGCTCCATTATAACCGGTTGAATTCCTGGACGCGGGAAAGCTCGCGCTCGAGCCTCCGGCGGAGGTTTTGCCAAAATGGCTGGTCGAGTTCCTTGGCCATGACCTCGATCACCGCAATATTGTCCCGTTGCACTTCGCCGCCGCTTTGCCAGAGGCCGAGGGCGGGTGCACGGATGAAGCTGGTCGCACCGCCAAACCTTTCGGTGAGCTCGTAAAAAGGTCCTCAAACCACGCTTTTTCGATTGTCTTTCCGCCGCCCTTTCCCTTCGGCAGAAGGATTGCACAAGGTAGGATCGCCCCGAGATCACGAGGTCCTTACTCCCGATGGCATCGAGCTTTCGAGAGAGCTGTTCTCGTATCTAACGTGGGCGTTCACGAATCATTCACGCGGCCCCTCGTTAAAGAAAAGCGCCGGGATCAGCAGTCTGCCTTACAGCACCCGATCACGCTCTTCCTCAGCGTATAGGTTTTTTGTCGCTTGTTCCGTTAGTTGCTTCTCGGCACGGGTCCTGCTTCTGTTACGAAAGATACCGTAAGCCAGCACCAGACCAAGAACACAAGCGCCAACCCACCAAATAGCGACGGGAAGCATCGGTCCGTTCTGTACCGGCAGCCCCTGCGCAGCCAAACCGACTGGAAATAAGACCAAGGCGACTAAGGTCAGTGTAACGGCCGGCTTGCAAACGCCAGCGGCCAACCGTTTGCAGGACGAAACTGGACTGAACCGCATGTCTTCCTCTTTGGAACAGAGGACGGTCAATCGCGGCCGACTGCATATGTTCCGATATGGGTGCAGGAAATCTAGTTGCCTTCAGCGCAGCCCACGACGTGCGGGCGGCGGAAGAAGTCCCGTCGGACCAGGATTGGACTACAGGGGAATGTTGCGTTTGGTTCAGGCAGTTCCGCCGTAAATAGCCTTACATTCGCGAGGGCTTCTCAGTCGCGGCTCCGCGAATGCAACCGTTCTGGCGGTATGACCTGGATCGACGTCTGGGCGTTTTTCTTAGCCCGCTGCGGCGTCATTTTTGCGACCCGGGACAGCCCGCGGCCCAAGCTGATCGCGCTGAATCTCGTCCTCTGATTTGGCGGGGAGAACACCATTGGCTGGGTGCTCTTTGTCCATGCGGATGTCCGTCCCGAAGCGTAACGGGCGGCAGCCCGTTTAGAGACTATGCCTTCCAGCGACATCCGGCAGGCGGATTTGAGGACCGCCTCACCACCGCTCTCGAAATGCTCGACGTAGCGAACTTCGGCCTGGTCCTTTCCGAACGACTTTTCGATCAGCCCCTTCAAAGCTTGCTTGCGGTCCATAAGACTTTGCTGACGTAAATCCTGCCCTCCGAGGAACAGAAGGTCAAAGGCGAAGAAGATCAGCTCGTCGGTCTTCCCATCTGACAAGGAGGCCTGCAAGCCTGCGAAATCAGGAGAACCCTGGTGGTCGAGTGCGACAATTTCCCCGTCCACGATGCAATCAGGCAGCGCGCCGGCGGCCGTCGCGATCGCGCCAAATTTGGGCGTCCAATCCAGACCATTGCGGGTCTTCAAAGTGACGTTTCCGTCCTCGACCCGCATTTGAATGCGGTAACCGTCAAATGCGATTTCGTGGATCCAATCATTCCCTGACGGCGGGCGCTCGACCGAAGCACACAGTTGCGGCGCAATGAAAAGTAGCATGCGGACGACGCCTTTTCTTTCTTGGCAGCCTTCTTTTTGGCGGAAGGCCCGGTTCGGGCCGCTATGGGGCTGGACCGCTTTTTTGCCGACGATGCGCGCGCCCCCGCGATGCGATGTCCATTTCGCTTTCGCGGACGCTCGTGACCTCTTCGTTGTGACGAAAGGCTTCGTCTGAGTGGCCGACCCTCTCCGCAACAGGAACCATCGTTGCTCCACCGGCTTACCACGGTTAGCCGTTTACAGAAGACGTTAGGCCAGCGGTTCCTGGGAAGTACGATGTTGATGCAAAAACCCACCCACCCTGTGTCACGTCAGACCTGGCGGACTGAAGGTATCGAGCGCGGCTCCCGGGTGATTCCCGAGGAAACCGCGGTCGCGCTGACGTATAATGGCGGCTGCCACGCGGTGATGATGGCGACGCCGCAGGATCTGCGGGATTTCGCAATTGGGTTCAGCCTCAACGAAGGCATCGTCAATGGGTCGGCCGAATTCCTTTCGATCGAAACGGTCTCAGTGGATGATGGAATCGAACTGCGAATGTGGCTGGAGCCGCCAAAAGCCGAGCGGCTGAGTCAGCGGCGCCGACATATTGCCGGCCCAACGGGTTGCGGATTGTGCGGATTGGAGTCGATCGCCGAGGCGGTCCGGCCTTGTGCCGCGGTCGGAGCCGGAAGAAGCTTTTCCCAAGCGCAGATCATGGCTGCGGTGCAGGGCATCGCTCCCCTGCAGAAGATCAACATCGAAACCCGCGCGGTCCATGCGGCCGCATTCTGGATGCAGGATCGCGGAGTAGCCGCCCTGCGCGAGGACGTGGGACGTCATAATGCATTGGACAAGCTGGCCGGCGCAATGGAACAGGAGGGGCTCGCGGCGGGTGATGGGATGGTGCTCCTAACAAGCCGAGTCTCCGTAGAGATGGTGCAGAAAACAGCCGCCATCGGCGCGGCCGTGCTGGTCTCGATTTCCGCCCCTACCGCTGCGGCAGTGCGAATGGCGCGGGCCGCAGGCATCACGCTTGTCGCGATCGCGCGGGATGACGGTTTTGAAGTCTTCACTCATCCGCACCGAATCCTCACGCCGCTGAGGGCGTCGTCTACGGCGATCCACAGCCGACTTGGCATGTAGAAGTTGCGCCCAGATGGGAACATGTTTCACGGTGAGCCACTACTCGGGATAATGATATGACAGAGACCGCTGCCCCAAATAGCTCCACCCTGTCAGAGCTGGAAACCCATCACCATGATGGACCTGTTGGCGGATGGGGATCGCTTAAGGGGCTGAGCGCGGTCGCGCTGCGGGAAGCGCCGAACCCGATCACCCTGGCCGAGGAACTCGCAAGACAGAACAAACACGGCGGATTCATGTGCGTGAGCTGCGCATGGAGCAAGCCCGCCAAACCTAATCCCGCTGAGTTCTGCGAAAATGGCGCCAAGGCGACGGCGTGGGATCTAACCCGTCACCGCTGCACACCTGAATTCTTCTTACAGCACACGTTGACCGAGTTGCGCGGTTGGCCGGACTTCGATCTGGAGCACCAGGGTCGGCTCACCGCGCCGATGCGATACGACTCCGCTACCGACAAATACGTTGAGTGCCGATGGGAAGATGCGTTCTCCGAAATAGGCCGCGAGCTCAAGGCTCTTGAACCGAAATCCGTGGTGTTTTACGCCTCCGGACGAGCGTCCCTCGAGACTTCATACATGTACAGCCTGTTGGCGCGGATGTATGGCTGCAACAATCTGCCCGACAGTTCCAACATGTGCCATGAATCGACGTCGGTCGGCCTGAAGCAGAGCTTGGGCGCGCCGGTCGGCACCGTCACGCTGGACGATTTCAAGCATACCGACTGCATCTTGTTCTTCGGTCAAAATGTCGGCTCCAACAGCCCCCGCATGCTTCATGAGCTGCAGCCCTGTGCGAAGCGCGGCGTTCCGATTATCACCTTCAATCCGCTGCGCGAACGCGGCTTAGAGGAATTTACAAATCCGCAATCGCCTCTGCAGATGGTGACGGGATCCTCTACCAGCATCAGTACGCAATACTATCAGTTGCGGGCCGGCAGCGACATTGCCGCGATGACCGGCATGTGCAAATGGCTGATCGAGCGCGATGATGCCACGGCCGGCGGGGTGCTCAATCACGATTTCATTTCGCGTTACACTTCGGGCTTTGAGGAGTTTGCCGCTTTCTGCCGTTCGGTCGACTGGAAGGACATCGAACGCGAGACCTCGCTCCCGTGCGGGGGCATTGAAACCGCCGCAGCGACCTACGCAAATTCCCAGGCGGTCATCCTCGTCTATGGCATGGGACTGACGCAGCACAGGTTCGGTGTGCAGAATGTCCACATGGCCTGCAACTTGCTGCTGCTGCGCGGCAACGTCGGAAAACCGGGGGCGGGGCCCTGTCCGGTCCGCGGCCACTCCAACGTGCAGGGGCAGCGCACCGTCGGCATCACCGAAAAACCGGAGCTTGCGCCGCTCGACAGATTGGCCGACCAATTCAACTTTTCACCGCCGCGAAAGAAGGGTCGCAATACTGTCGAAGCCTGTGAAGGCATACTGAGCGGAGAGGTTCGTGGATTTGTCAGCCTCGGCGGCAATTTCATTCGGGCCATTCCTGATACGGAACGGATGGAGCCGGCTTGGAAGAAGCTTCGGCTCTCAGTTCAGATCGCAACCAAACTCAACCGGAGCCACCTGGTGCCGGGTGAAGTGACCTACCTGCTGCCTTGCCTTAGCCGAATTGAACGTGACGTTCAGAAATCAGGTCCTCAAACGGTGACCATGGAGGATTCGACCAGCGTTATTCATCCGTCGTTCGGCGAAGTCGAACCTAGCAGTAAGGATTTGCTTGCGGAGCAGGTTATCGTCGCCCGAATGGCGGAAGCGGTGCTTGCTCCGAATCCGAGGCTGGACTGGTCGTCATGGACGGACGACTACGCCCGAATCCGAGACGCCATCGCCGAAACCTATCCGCAGTGGTTCAAGGATTTCAACACACGGCTTGCCGAACCCGGCGGCTTTTATCGGCCCAACAAGGCGCGCGAACGGGATTTTTCTGATACCGAAACGGGGAAGGCGAACTTCTTTCTGCCAGGACGAATTTCCGCGACGGGCTTCCTTGATGAACCGGGTCTGTTTCGCCTTATGACGCTGAGATCGAACGACCAGTTCAACACGACCATCTACGGTTATGAGGACCGGCTTCGGGAAGTTAGCGGCACCCGGGATATCGTTTTCATGAACCCCGATGACATCCTCGAATGCGGCCTTAAGGACGGCGAGACCGTTGGCCTTGCGACACAGGACCCCGATGGGATTTGCAGACAGAAGCTCGGTCTGAAGGTTTTCGCATACAATATTCCACGGGGGTGTTTGGGGGCTTATTATCCCGAGTGCAATGTGCTGGTGCCGCTCAGTCATCATGCTGAAGAGAGCAAGGTGCCGGCCGGAAAATCGGTGCCGGTTCGTATCATCCGAACCTAGACGGGTTTAGCGCATTCCAATGCGATGCAGGACATACACGTTATCCATCCTCGCGATCGTCATCGCTGGAGCGGTCACGGCATGGATCGTCACCGAGCCGCGCCCCTTGTACGGCACGGACACCGCAAGCAGCACGCCCGACACCGGCGATCCGGAGAAGGGCAAAGTGATTTTTGACGCAGGCGACTGTGCCTCATGCCACGCGTCTCCGGGACAGTCCGATCGGCTGCACTTGGGCGGAGGCATCGCGCTTTCGACCGCGTTCGGAACATTTCGTCCCCCCAATATTTCCCCAGATGCTGTCGACGGCATTGGACAGTGGCGAACCAATGATCTCGCGAATGCCATGCTCGCTGGTGTTTCGCCCGCCAGAACCCACTACTATCCGACGTTTCCGTATTCCAGCTACGCTCGCATGACGTATGGCGATGTCCGCGATCTATTGGCATATTTGCGCACGCTTCCACGCGTCTCGGGCCGAGCGCCACCGCACGAACCCACTATCCTGTTTCGAATCCGCAGGTTTGTGGGGTTCTGGAAGATTCTTTTTCTCGACCGCCAGCCGCTGGTTCCGGACGGCTCCCGTGACGAGCAGTGGAATCGGGGTCGGTATCTGACCGAGGCGGTAGCCCATTGCGCCGAATGTCATTCCTCGAGAAACCTGTTGGGAGCCATTCGGCCGGAAACGCGTTTCGCGGGAGGTACCGATCCGGAGGGGACCGGCTTTATTCCGAACATCACGCCGGCGAGGATAGGAGACTGGTCCCAGCAGGAGATTGAGAAAATGCTGCAAACCGGCGACACGCCAAACCACGGCCGGGTCGGCGCCTCGATGACCGGCGTGGTCACCAATACGGCGATGCTGCCGCAGCATGACCGGAGTGCGATAGCCGCCTATATCAAATCGCTGCCCTCCAGGCCCACGCCGCAGCCTTGATCTGGCTACCGGGCATAGAGGTAGGCTGCGACGTCCCTTGCCTCGGCTTCTGAAATTCCGGTCGCCGGCATCGCGGAGTGCTCGGAAAATGTCTGAGGTGAGACGATCCATCGGACCAGGTTCTCAGGTGAATTGAAAGCCACGCCACCGACATAGACGCGCCGCTTGATATCGCTGAGCGACGCACCTACCAAGCCATCCGCCCCCGGGATGCCGGGGATGGTGTGGCACCCGCTACAACCATAACGCCGGATAATATCCGGTGCCCGCGATGGCTCACCCGCGGTCAACGCGCGTGCGACGGCCTCGGATTGATGCTGCGAATACCACCTGGTGCCGCCCGCCATGCCCGCCGCGACGACTACGCCAATTAGCAGGGCCCCGAGCAAGGCCAGTCGTTTCCTACGCGGCTCGTGCATTGTCATGGCCTTCTCCTTCCGCCCCCGACCTTGCGATCCACACGGTAAACAGAACCAGTGCCGCTCCGGCGTAGATGGTACCCGCTGGGACCCACATAACGATGCCGGCGAGCTGTTGGTCTTCGAGCGGCGTCAGTCCCCACTCCGGAGCCGCAGCGGTCTGAGCGACATACATGACGCGTGGGGCCAGGGCCATTAGGGCTCCCAGAATGCTCATATGCAGCATGGTGACGAAAAGATGCCACGCGGCCAGCCCGCGGTCACTGGTTCGAAGCACCGACCACCAGAACACAATGGCCGTCGCAAGGAGGCTGAGATGCTGCAACCTGTGAACCGCCACGTCGGTGAGGGCTGCGTCAAAAGCGACCGGCGCGTGCCAGGCCCATATTGCGATACCATGCAAAATGGTCGCATTCCGCCCTCCGCTTAGCCGCGCCCATGCCGTCCGCATGTGTCGCGAACCCATCACATGGCCGATCGCCAGGCGTATACGCCGAGGGAATGCCCACAGCAGTCGGCCGACGGGCCTGGCGAGCACCAGGAGTGGCGCCGAAACTGCCATCACGATCTCATGCTCGATCATATGGAAGGTGAAGAGGTGTTCGCCCAGCCAATGCAGTGGCGACAGCAGCGCGCCGGCCAACGTCAGCCAGCCGGCGACAAACGTCAGCGTCGCGCGGCTACCCATGCCACGGCCGGCACGTCGCCAAATTTCACAGGTCCCTAAAAAATAGAGTAGGGCTAAGCCGACAAGCGGACCGACGACCCACGGATCGAAAGTCCAAGACGGCGTGGCACCATGGGCTTCATTGCCATGGCCAAGCGCGCTGCCGAACCCTAGCAGTGTCGCACAAAGGCAAACAGCTATTGTTCGCATCCGCTCAGCACCAGTGAGGCCGCTCCTTGCATCGCAAGGGCAAACGCAAATATCAGGGCAGCAAGGCCGCTCACAGAACCCAGGAATCGCAATGTGGGATCGTTCGCCGGGCTCTTGTGCACACTATGCCATGAAATAATTCCGGCAAAAACCGCGAGAACGGCGGACGCGAATGAGGCAATGGCCGACCACCGGATCTGAGCGCGGCAGTCGACATAGGGCAAGATCTCTCCAAGCTGGGTGTTGATCGCCCAGATGCCCGAGCCGACGAGAAGCCCGGCGCAGGCGCGCAGCGCCCGTATCGTTGCGAAGCCGTTCATAGGCGCGGTATCCAATAGATGCAGCCATAGATCGGGAGCCAGGCAAGAACCACAAAATTCCAGTACATGACATTATCCTGCACGTCCCCGTACCGCCGCCGATTGTCGCCGTTGCGGGTAAACATCAGCGCTGCCAGCACAACCGTATCCGCCAGATCGGTGATGATGTGCGTCGTGTGCAATCCCAGCATGGTCCAGACCACGGAACCGTAGGCGTTGCTGTCCCAGTTGATGTTCAAAGCCGGAAATTCGAAGAAACGAACGACGAGCGGAGCGAAGCCCAGCACGGTCATGACGATCAGACCTATCCTGATTTTGCGCAAGTCCTGCTGCTGGGCCCATCTCGAGACCAGATAGTTGGGCACAAGGCTGGCGACCAAGAGCAAGGTTACGATCGTGCCCGGCAGGATTTCGGGCCGCGCTGCGTTCAATGGCCAGACCGGGGCCAGGCTCATCAGATAGAGATAGACGGCGATAATCAGCGCGAATCCGGTTCCTTCGATCAGCATGAAGGCAAGCGTTCCCCACCATGTGGCGCTCGCATTACCGAGGCCGTGCAGCGGCAGTTTGGAAAAATCCGCGACAACCCGTTCCTTCATGCCTCCTCCTCGGGCGTGCCCTTGGGCCAGAACCAACCAACCAGCGCGATGGCAACCGGGATGGAGCCCCACACCACTGCCCAGGGGCTGAAGATCGACCAGGTAAGCATCACGCTGCTCGCTATCGCCGTCCAGAACGGCCATATCGAATCTCCGGGCGAAGTTTCGCGGGCCTCCGGTCGAGCTTCCACCACGGAGCTGACGATGAACTCGCGCCGGTCGACCGAAAGGCCGCCGCCCACCGTGAGCGATTCCGTTTCTTCCCAGAGAGGATTCGAACCACGCACGATTGGAAGTCGCAGGAAGTTGTAGGACGGCGGCGGCGACGAGGTTGCCCACTCCAGGGTCGGTGCTGCCCACGGGTTCGGGCCGGCTGGCAAACCGCGACGGGCGCTGTGAATAACGTCGATAAAGAACACCAGGAAGCCGCTCATCAGAATGAGCGAACTGATGCTGACGAACAGGTTCAGTCCATGCCAGGGCATTTCCGGCTGATAGGTATACACCCGGCGCGGCATGCCCTGGAGCCCGAGGATATGCATGGGAAAAAATGTCAGATTGAAACCGACAAAAACCAGCCAGAATGCCCACTGGCCCAGCCGCTCGCTCAGCATCCGGCCGGTTATTTTGGGGTACCAATAGTAGATGGCGCCTAACAGCGGGAAAACGGCGCCCCCCACAAGCACGTAATGGAAATGCGCAACGACGAAGTAGGTGTCGTGAACCTGGGTGTCGATCGGAACGGACGCCACCATCACTCCCGTCATTCCCCCGATCACGAACGTGACGATAAAACCGATCACGAACAGCAGCGGCGTCTTAAACGAAGGGCGGCCGTCCCAAAGCGTTGCGAGCCAGCAGAAAATCTGAATTCCGGCCGGAATGGCGATGGCCATGCTCGATGCGGTGAAGAAACTCTCACCCAACCGCGGCAGCCCGGCCACGAACATGTGGTGGACCCACAAGCCGAAGGCCAGGATGCCGGTTGCGATCAGCGCCATGACAAGTGCCAGATAGCCGAAAACCGGTCGTCGCGCGAACGTCGCCACGATAGTCGAGACCATCCCGACCGCGGGCAGGAAGATGATGTAAACCTCTGGATGGCCGAAAAACCAGAAGAGATGCTGCCACAACAATACGTCTCCACCCTCGGCCGGGTTAAAAAAATGGGTTCCGATCAAGCGGTCCAAGATTAGGCAGGTGCTGGCGATCATGATCGAGGGCATGGCAACGACCACCAGGAACGAGGTAACCAGCAACGACCAGACGAAAAGTGGGATGCGATCGAGCGACATTCCCGGAGCGCGCTGCTTGAACACCGTAACTATGATCTCCACGGAGACAGCGAGCGCCGAGACCTCGGTGAACGTGATCATCTGGGCCCAGATATCCGCCCGCTTGCCTGCGCCATATTGTGGCCCCGACAAAGGGACGTAGGCGAACCAGCCCACGTCGGGTCCCATGTCGAGCGCAAAGGCAATCCAGAGCAGCGCGCCACCTGCAAGGAACATCCAATAGGAGAATGCATTGAGGCGCGGGAAAGCAATGTTGCGCGTTCCCACCATGAGAGGGACGAGGTACACGCCGATCGCTTCCATGACGGGAACGGCGAATAGGAACATCATGTTCGTGCCGTGCATGGTAAAGATCTGGTTGTAGCGGTCCGGCCCGATCACGCGCGCTTCCGGCTGCGCCAGCTGCAGGCGCATTAGTGCGGCGAGGATGCCGCCCAGCGCCAAAAACACGAAAGCCGTGATGATGTAGCGGCGTCCAATGATCTTGTGATCGACTGTCGATAGCGCGCCCCAGAAGCCTTTGGGCGTCCGCCATGTCCGCTCCAGCCGGTCCGCCAAAACGGAATTATCGAGATCCGCGTCTGTCGTGGTGGGACGCTGTGTCATCTCAAGCTCGCCATATACGCGGAGATCGCCCGCAATTCGTCACCGCTCAGCGGTACCATCGGCATGTTATTGCCCGGCTTGAGCGTCTGTGGATCAGCGATCCAGGCGGCGAGCGAGCCCCGGGTCGTCTCGAATAATCCTGCCCCAATGGTTCGGCGACTACCCACGTGCGTAAGGTCGGGACCGGCGGTGCCGGCGGCCGACGTGCCGCGAATGGCATGGCAGCTCGCGCATGGCCTGGAGAGGAAAAGCTGCTGGCCTGCAGCCGCTTCCGCTTCGGCGGGAATGGACGCCTGACGGCTTTGCGCGGCCAACCAGTTTGCGAAATCGGCGGGTTCTTCGGCGATCACCAGCAAAGCCATGTGGGCGTGCTGAAGTCCGCAAAATTCTGCACACTGCCCGCGATAGACCCCGGGCCGTTCGGCGCGGATGGTGAGCCCGTTGTGGCGTCCGGGAACCAGGTCCTGCTTACCGGCCAGGCTTGGCACCCAGAATGAATGTATCACGTCGGCACTTTCGAGTTCGAGGCGCACATTGCGCCCCACAGGAATGTGGATTTCGTTGGCAGTGGTGACGGTCGCACCTGTTGTGGCATCCAGGTACGTGACCTCCCACCACCATTGCAGGCCTCGCACCCGAATCGAAAGCGCGTCCGCTGAAGCCAGACCTATCGCACGCGTGGTCAGGAAGCTCGCGGCGGTAAAGCCGGCGATGATGATCGCCGTGGCGATGACCGCCCCTAGCACTGCCAGGCCCATCCGCCTTTCCATCGCCGGGTCTCGCAGCAAAGGATCGTCCCGGCGATCGCGGCGTCGCCAGATGGCACGCAACATTGTCGCCACCACCAATATCCACACGGCCGTGCAGACCACGGTGACCAGCATGATGAGTTGATAGAGCTGTATGGCCGGCCCGCCGTGGACGTCCAGTGCCGACTGCAAACCGGTACAGCCGGTCAAGGTCGAAACCAGCACCGCGCACAGCGCGCCCCGCAAATTCTGCGCCCTCATGGTGTCGGACCCTGGTCCGGGAGCACGGGGTTTGGACCCTGATCGAACAACATGGCGGCGGGGGCGCGGTTTTCGGCCGGGCGCGTGTGCTTCTCGTCATTTCGGCCGGGCGCCGCGGTCTTCGCGGCGTACGCCCCGATCGTCTGCACGTAGCCTGCCAGCTGCCAAATCTGCTCGGTGGTCATCCGATCGCGAAAGGCGGGCATTCCATGCGGCCTTCCGTCTCGGATCGAAGCAAAAATGGAGACCAGTTCGGGTCCGTAGTACCACCATCCGTCCAAGAAGCTCGGACCGGTGCGGCCTTGGCCCTCGGCGTGGCAGTCCCTGCAACCAAACCAGCCATACAAACGCTTCCCCACGCTGAGATTATAGGAGTTGGTCTCATAGGGCCTGTCGAGTTCATAGTACACCTGAGGCGGTGCGCCGCTTATTCCATTGGGCATCAGCCGTATCGAATTGAGTCCTGCCGCCGCGGGGGGATCGGTTCTAAACTCCCGCTCCTCCCGTTGGCATCCAGCCAACGCGACACCGGCAAACACGAGTGCAACAGGAATCTTCATCCAATACCGCCGCCTTGACGTCCGAGATTAACCGCGCACACCTGACCCGGAATGCGCGCCCGGTTCGGGCAACGCCGTGATGTATAGTACGTTCCTCTAGTGCCTGCCGCAGGCAGGTAGGTGCTTTGGACGCGGGCGCAGTGCCACTGCCGGGTAGCCTGTTGAGACGCGGCTAGGCCCCAACGTCGAAATTGACGGGAACCCTTCACGGATTTGCCCGTTTGAGTCGGCCTGGAACGGAAGCGAGCGTCCGCGCCGCTGGCGGACATCGGAGAGGGGCAGTGTCTCAGGAGTGGCCGGCAAGGCTGTGGATCGTTCGCCATGGAGAGAGCGCAGGCAATGTCGCGCGCGATGCGGCACACGTGCGGGGCTTGGCCGATATCGCGATTGAACAGCGCGATATCGATGTGGCGTTGAGCGCATTGGGAGTCCGGCAATCTCACGCCTTGGGCAGGTGGTATGCGGCAATGTCCCCCGAGGAAACGCCCGTAAATTGTGTTGTCTTCCCCATACCTGAGAGCCGTCCAGACTTCACAGGCGATCGAAGATGTTGGCGGCCTTGTGCCGGACTTTACGGGCGTCCTTACCGACGAACGTCTTCGGGAAAGGGAATTCGGTATATTGGATCGGTTGACGCGGCTCGGGATCGAACAACGTCATCCCGATCTGGCTGCGTCACGCTCGCTCGTCGGAAAATTCTATTTCCGTCCCCCCTCGGGCGAAAGCTGGTGCGATGTCATCCTGCGGCTTCGAAGCGTCGTGGATACCATCAGCCTGCATTATTCCGGGCAACGTGTTTTGATCGTAGCACATCAAGTCGTGGTGCTGTGTCTGCGGTACCTGATCGAGAAGATGGACGAAAAGACGGTGCTCGGCATCGACGCCGAGGGCGATGTCGCGAACTGTTCAGTGACTGAGTACGCGTTCAACTCACAATCCGCCGGTGGCTGCCTCTCGCTTCTGAAGTACAATTTCGTCGCACCTCTCGAGCGCGATGGCGCGGCCGTAACCTTTGATCCCGATTCGAACGTGGCCGCTCGATGAGTTTACAGAAGATAGATGCCGAGTTCTTGCGCGAGAACCCGCTCCCGCTGCCTGAACAAGAGGGCGACAAGCAGGAACGCGGCCGGGTGCTGGTCATTGCCGGAAGCGCGGAAATCCCAGGAGCGGCATTGTTGTCCGCGCTCGGCGTCCTTCGGGCGGGTGCAGGCATATTGCAAATAGCCACCTGTCGATCAGTTGCTCCACAACTTGGTATGGCGATGCCCGAAGCGATGGTGGTCGGCTGTCCGGAAACTCCTGATGGAGGAATCGATCCCTCTGCCGCGGGACGTCTGGTGGAGCTCGCGTCCGACTGCGATGCCGTTCTAATTGGTCCGGGCATGGTCGACGGACCGGCGGTGGCTAATCTGACCGGGGAATTGTTGCGCGGTGGCGGCCGACCGGCTTTCGTTTTGGATGCGCTGGCTTTTACCTGCCTGCGAGACAACGGGATGTCGAGAACAAGCTGCAACGTTGTGGCGACTCCCCACGCCGGCGAGATGGCCAGTTTTCTGGCAGTGTCGCGAGACCTGATCACCGCGAACCCGCTAAAATATGCCGCGCGCGCTTCGGCGTCCATCCCGGGCGTCGTCGCGCTGAAAGGCGCCAACACTCACATCGCAGCTCCCCAAGGTGGGGCATGGTTGTGCGACCACGGATCGATTGCTTTGGCGACATCGGGGTCGGGCGATACGTTGGCCGGCATCCTCGCCGGATTGCTCGCGCGGGGGGCTCCGCCGCTGCTGGCTACCCAGTGGGCCGTGTATGCTCACGGCGAAGCCGGTCGGCGTCTGGCCCGCCACGGAACCTACGGTGTACTGGCCCGTGAAATTCCAGGAGAGATACCGGGTATATTGCAAGAGTTGGCAGGTTGATGGCGGCTATGGATGTTGACTGCCGGCACCTGATAAAGGTCCTCATCATTTCTCTGCTCGGATTCGAGCGCGTATGGCTTGAATGTCGAGTCGTTTCCAAGGACCGGTCCCGTCAATGGAATAGACCAGCTCATCGCGTTCTTCAAACTTCCTCTTTCGTGGCGAACGCTCGGCCCATCTTGGCGTGTTTCTCAAAAAAGGCCCAGGCCAAATCCTCCTATTTTGCAAAAGTCCCACTGCGCCTGGAAACAAGGTACCGGGCCGCCAGCGCGAGGACATCCAGCTTCCTTACGGGCGCTAGGACGGCCGTTGCCAAGCGAATAGCGATCAGGAGGCGCAACCATCAACCGATGCCGGCATTGTCGTGCGAGTTCTCAGAAAGGAACATCCATGAAGAACGCTCTTGATTGTTGCGGCCGTCGCCACTCTCGGCTCAACCGTGGCTACAACTCCAGCTGACGCCCGCGGTGGGTTTGGGCCGGGGATCGGCTTCGGCATTGCGGCGGGTGCACTCGCGGCAGGAGCCTACGGTCCGTATGGCTACGGATATGGTCCGGGCTACGGTTATTATGGACCGCGCTATTATGGTCCGGTGTATGGCCGTCCGGCGTATTATGGCGGACCCCGATATTACCGGCAATATCGCCGCTGGTAAGGGGGAGCTAGTGAGAAGGTCCGGAGCATCGCTCCGGACTTCGCGCCCATCTGTCAATCGCGCGCCTTCGCTTGGTCGCGGTGCGCTTCTATGTGCTCCGGCTCCTGATCGTCCAGCCCTGTAAGACTACTGCGTGCGTTTGACTGGGCGCGAAGCAACTCATCGAGTTTGGCTTGGATTGCCTGGGTGTCACGATGCTCCGATCGCTGGATAAAGAGTGTCATGCACAACGTCAGGAGGGCGATTGCACCATGAAAATCCAAAGATGCCCGATCGAATATTAGCCAGAGAACGGCATAAATCATCACCCCTATAAAGGCCGGCCGGCCGGCCGGGCCATCCACGTGCCCGCTGCCGTTAGGATAACCTGTAATGCGCGCTGCCCGGGGCATCCCTCCTTAAAAGTTGGCGTGGCTCCGGCGTCTCTAGCTAAAGACCACAGACCTGCTCCTCAAATCGACCGCGTCACGCAGATATCTGCGGACTACGCTGTTGTCCGCCGCACGAACGTGATTCCGCTGTTTTTGATAGTACCTTCGGCTTCCGGCATGTCGAGCAAACCCGCATTCCAGCGCTGCGCCAGCCCAGTCGCCGAAGCTCGAATGGCTTCTCTGGTCCAGGTTCTTCCAGGCCGGGGCGATAACTCAACAGCACGATCTTATCTCCCGCAGCTTCTCCCTGCCCACTTTTCCCCTTCCTGCGAAGCTGCCGAAGTTGAGCGCCAAGTCTTAGCCTGATGACACTTTGATTGCCGAACAGCAGGACACTCTTGCGCTCTGCTGCGGCCTCCAGCGACCGGGGACCGGCGCCATCGCGCGCATAGAGGTCGACTACGAACATCAAGAGATCACCATCGACGTCCCCGTCCAAGATAGGGTCGAACGGCGCGTTTAGCGACAGGCCGCCGTCGCCGAGCAGCCGGCCACCGACTTCAACGGGTGCGAACTCCGGCAGGAATCCGCAGCTCGCCAACAGATGATCCATTTCTATTTTCATATTCCGGGGATCGAAAATGACCGGCTCTCCTGTTTCGATGTCGGTCGCCGCAATGCAGATCCGCGTCTCTCCGCTGTTGAGAAGCCCGAAGTCAATCAACCTCGCCATGCGAGCCTGCATCGGTACCAAATCATAAAGGCTGCGGAAGCCGGTACGGATTCATCGAAGGAAGGCGCGGATGGAAATGACCCGCACTGCCCGTCAGCCGGGTTGCTCATTTTATTAAGAACATAATGGCTTCCGCCGCACGCGATATCTTTGTGACCGGTCTACGAAATGCTCCTGCCATGGAGGCACAGGCGCGAGAGCTCATGGAACGGCAGTCGGAGCAGCTCATCGACTAACCGAACGCCGAGGCCCCAAGACGCGCTGAAGGTCCACAAACTCATACCGCACCTGATCGCGCGAAACTCGCCGAGGTTCGCGATCCACCCTCAGTTTAGGGAGGCGCCGAACGCAATGCTTGGTGACTTCCGATTGTGACGTGAACGGTTACAAAAAACCGTTCGCGTCAGGTGTTATATTTTAGCATAGCTTTGACATCTGCCGTGCCTCAACCAACTTGACTCAAGCATCTCGAGCAAAATCTCTGATAGCGCGGCGCAAGCCGGTTTTTTTCACCAACCGCCCGGCTTTGCGATGACTTACCCAGGTGCGGCTGCGTTGGTCCCTCTCCGGCCAATTGCCCTGCTGACGTTGAACCTGCAATGGGAAAATGCGAACCTGGCAGAGCACCGGCTGCTTTTTCCTTATCCTTCGATTTCTGAATTGGCCTACGTGTTTTTTCGCCACAACCCCGGTCCCCCGGCTTCTTCGAAGGCTTCCACTGCCGCCGTTTGCTGAGGCGTGACGTGTTTAATCGGCCAACCCTTGGGGGACCGACCACCGGCCCTTCTTTCTGGTGGTAATCAAAAGGACTTCAACATCATCATCCCGCATGCGGTAGGGAAGAGCCGCGAATTGCCTTGATTTCATTAGAACCGACCTCCGAGGATACTTGAACCGCCCTTGAGTCGATGGTTCCCGTGCAATTCATTGCGGAAAGAGCCGCCAACCCAGTGCGCAGCGACCGTAGAACGTTTCAGTCGGGTGCAAACAAAAACCCGCGCGCCTCACTTGCCTTGTGGGTGGGAAGGAGGGGGATGTATCCGTAGCTCGATAGCTTCCAGCGCCTCGACTTCCCTAGCGAGCCGGGCGGCTTTGACGGCTCTAACATCCTGAAATGGTCTTCCCAATTGCCTTGCTTTATTCTGCACGGCGAGCTTGGGCCGTCCGAGAGCGGCGGAAACGCGTGCCGAAGACGCGCCTTTTTCAACAAGGGACAAGAGAAGGCTTATTTGGCCGGGTGTCCAGCTCCGAGTGGTAACCCGTGTCATGAGAGATGCCTTTCGCGACGGTTCGCCGTCGACCTTCTGCGCGGCGCGTGACCGGCGCCAACTTCAGGCGGGCGGTCCGCACGTTGCCAGGCTTCCCCCGACTGACCAAGGCTGGCTGCCCACTGACGCTCCATCTGCTTCACAACATGCTGCGGCAGTCTGATCTCTTTCATGGTACCGCTCCTTGCTAGGCCGCCATGGCTCTTGACGTCGAACGCAGGCGGTTTGGCTTGCCGCCGGGCGGGTTGCGAGGCCCGCCGTCGAGTTCACACAAAGCTTCAAGGATTTCATCGATGGTGACCGGGGCCTTGAGGCCGGCCGGCGCCCTCAGTGCGGGACAGGAGGCGATCGCCGAGGCGTCGGATGCCCACGATGCCAGGATGGCGCGTTTCTTCGAAATCGACAGCGATGGATGCGCCAGAACATCCCTTGGATGGTCGAAGTGCGTGCCGGGATGCAGCAGCGCGTTGATGTCAAAAACATTGTCGTCGAAAGCGGTCGTCGGCCGCATGGTCTCCTCCATTCTTGGACGAACTCCGATGCCGCGCGTCGAGCGACGCGCGGCACTCATGAAGCGGATGAGCTAGGCCGCGTTGGCCTCAAGCTGGTGGATGTTGTCGGTGGTCGATGCGCCGTTGATGGCGATGCGCCGCGGCTTCATGGCCTCGGGGATTTCCCGGACCAGCTCGATCCTCAGCAAGCCGTTTTCGAAGGTCGCGTCCTTCGCCTGCACATAGTCAGCCAGGCTGAATTGCCGCTTGAACTGCCGGGCCGAGATACCCCTGTAAAGGAACTCGCGCTCGGCCTTTTCGGTCTTGCCGCCTTCGATGGTCACGACATTCTGCTCGGCCATGATTGAAATCTCGTCGGGAGCGAAACCCGCGACGGCCAGCGTGATCTGGTAGCGGTCGTCAGCCAGCCGTTCGATGTTGTAGGGCGGATAGCCTTCATCGCCTGCCCGCTGGGCGGTTTCAACGAGGTCGAACAGTCGATCGAAACCGATGGTCGATCGGAAGAGGGGGGAGAAGTCATAAGTGCGCATAGCCAAATCCTCCAAAGAGCAAGATGGGTATGAGACACCGGACACAACCGGTGCCCGCGTAAGTCCCGAGGCCCCCAAAGAGCACCACGGGAGCCACCCGTCCGGTGGCGCCAAATAAATTAGCAAAACCGGTTTGGGTTTCAAGGTCTCAAAGAAAATTTGCGTGGGAGAGACCTGCAGACGCTGTTGGCTGCCCCTCCGGGGCCCGCAAGCACCCTTCAAGTAATGGGGTTTCCGAAGCCAGGACACAACGGCGCCCGGCCGCTGCTCTATCCTTGTGGGAAAGCCCGATCCACCAAAAATCTACTATCGCCGCCATCGGTCGTAACCAAATCGATCAAATAGCGGCCGCCTGCCGCCACGTCGGCCAATTTTGCGGAGGACGCTGAAACCAAGATTTATCTGTTCTGATTGTGGTGTGCGTGACCGGTGGGGGAGGCGAGCCAAAAGCCGAAAGCGGCGCCACTAATGCCCCAGGACGTCGATTGTCGAGGTTGATATTTCGAGGGGCGTTGTCTTGGTCCTGACTCCGGTCGGACGCGACGCTGGGACTAAAGTGTCGCTGTCGTTCCCGCTTTCGGAACGCTTTCGAGGCGCAACAACATAGCGACGGTGCTGCTGGCTATCAGGGGATCATCGTCCACGAATAGTATCTTTGCCGCAACGGCACGTCATCGTCTCTCCCTCGAGCCATCAATCACCATTTCAACCAGCTTAGCGATTTTTTTACGTGTAAATCACAGGAGTTAGAATGTATGGCTCCGCGTCCGGAGGATAGTCGGAGGCGCACTACCGACTTGTCTCCATCTCCCCGCGTGTCCGAACGAGCACCGCTACCGGCAAAAGACCGAAAACATCTGCGGATCTTATCGACGTTCCTTGATACATCGTTGCATCCAGAATATTGCGCCAACTTCCGCTCTCGGGAAGTTCAAAAACGCCGTGGACCTCCTTGTCGTCCTTCATGTTCAGGCTTGGCTACAATTGGACAGCCACGGCAACGATCTCGTCGCCGTGCGATCGAAAGTAAGCGCAGACGCGTGCACCTGCATCGTCCGTATCTATGGGGTGGTAAGATCCACTGAGAAATACCTGGGGGAGTTCCGCGCGCAAATGCAGAAGCTTCTGCGTGATGTTCTGCTTTAGCAGCCCGTCGTGCCAATTTTCCACCAGGTCCGGAAGCGCGCCTGATGGGCAAAGCGAGCGGGCTCTCGCTTCGAAGTCGACCCGGCGACGATTGTCGGGATCGACCATGCTGAAGTCCCACTGTTCGGCGCCTTGGTAAATGTCCGGTACACCCGGAGCCGTCAACTTCAACACAAGTTGTATCAGGCTATTGCGCCACCCTAATAGGGCAACCCTCTGCTGGAAGGCTAGAAATGATTTGAGGAAGAGATTATTTGCGGAAAGGTCCAATGCCCGGCGGATGAAGGCCAACATTCCTCCTTCATAATCCTCGTCGGGCGAAGCCCAGGCGCTGTGGAGCTTAGCCTCGCGAATCGCCTTGATCATGGCCGCTTCGATGCGAAGGCGAAAAGCGTCGAGCGCATCCGTGTCAGGAAACACCCCACCGCTCAACTCGGACGGCCAACTCCCTATTAACATCTGATAAAACGCGTATTCATCGTTACGATCCGGAGCAAGCGAGTCGAGATCGGTCAGCTCGTGCGGAAGGATGCGATGCCAAAGGTCGACCTGCTGCGTCCATTCCTCTGCCAGTTCGGACAAGACTGAGAGACGGGCCCGGGCGTCCTCTCCACGTTTGGTATCATGGGTCGAAGACGCAAGCATGGCATGTGGCGTTCGCTTCGTTCGTTCGGCGTTTGCTTGATGAAAGGCCGCTATGCTTGTGCTGAATTTGTTCGGCTGGCCACCGACCTCGTTCAGCGCGATGAACCGGTTGTACCGATAGAATGCGGTGTCTTCGAGCCCCTTGGCCATCACTGGCCCGCTGTACTGCTGGGCGCGCATGACCATTCGATACACCGAGGTTCGACGGAAGCCACTTCGGCGAGCTCCTACCAGGTCTCCGCTCAGAAGCCCGTAGAGAAAGTCGAATGCGCTTGGGTCGATTTGCGTGTTGTGGCGTCTTGCGCGTGCGAACGCCCAGTCCAAATCTCGACGATCCTCCGCTGCGGCTCCGCTGGGATCAACATACGTGCGGTAAACCGGAAAGCACGCAACGACCTCCTGCAATGCGCGATGCAGGACATTATCCGTAAAATCGGCGGTGTACGGATTGGAGCGTGCGACCCGTCCGGCCTCGCGGGCCAGCACGCCGAGTTCACTCGCCATTTCGTTCTCCATGATATGGAGCTTGCAGTCCCTGACCATGTCCTCAAACGGCGGTTGGGTCCCGGTGAAAGTGCTGTAATAGTCGGTCAGGTGCTTCTCGCCAGAAGGGTGGACGAGGAGGCCTGTTACCAGGTTGGCAAACTCGTAACCTGTCGTACCGTCGACACCCCAGCTTTCCCGTAGGCGTTCATGGGGGGCCAGGATCTTCTCGACTAGGAGATAAAATGGCGCGGGCGCCTTTTCGCGAATGCGTTGGCAGTAGGACTTCGGATCAAGCAAACCATCAATGTGGTCAAGTCGCAGCCCATCGATGATTCCCTCCTCAAGCAGGTTAAAGACGAGCGAATGTGCGTGATCGAACAGCTCAGGTATTTCCATACGCACGCCAGCAAGGTCATTCACATTGAAGAACCTGCGATAATTGATATCGTCAGAAGCCACTCGGAAGTGAGCCAGGCGCCATGACTGTTTGGATATCAAAGCATTCAAACGAGCCCAGGTTTCAAACTCTCCCTGTCGTCCGTTGAATGCGTCCACGGCTTTCCCGATGGCAGAGAGCAGCTCTGGGTCCTTGCAACACGCCGAGAGTTCCGCCTTCAGGCGTTTGGATCGGCTGAGGGTGTGTGGATGTTGATCGGCAAGGTCAGCGAACGCATCGCCCAGCCTTTCGAGCTCGCCTGATCCACCACCGATGATGAGGCCGTAGTTTAGGGGGCAGATGGGTAGTTTATGGCTTCCGTATGCCCAAACGGCGAAGGCGCCTTCATCGGCATCGAACTTCAAGAGGAGATCACCGTGTTCAAGTGCGACGCCGTAATGATCTCCGAGAAAGGGAACTAGAAGTTTATCGTGCAGGTATTCGTGACCGGAGCGCCAATCGATGTCAAACCATCCTGCAAATTCGGATTGCGGCCCCCATTCGAGGACGTCCAACCACCACCGATTGTCCGAGCCGCCCACCCCCATGTGGTTAGGTACAAAATCAAGAATTTGGCCCAGTCCATTCGCCTTGAATGCGTCGACCATGGCTGCAAAGTCCGCATCGGATCCCAGCTCTGGATTGAGTTCGACGTGACTGATGATATCATATCCGTGGGTACTGCCGGGCCGCGCTTTGAGGTATGGCGAAGCGTAGACATGGCTCACACCAAGTTTCGCGAGATAGGGCGCGATCGAGGCGGCTTTCTTGAACCCAAAGTCCTTCGTGAATTGCAACCTGTATGTCGCCCTCGGGACTTTTTTCTCAAACTCTCTTGCCAATGGTCCCTCCGCTTGGCGATCGCTCTGACCGAATGGCTTCAATCAGCTTCCGCGCGGCTTGATTTTCGAATAATTCGTCTAAGGCCAATGAATATTTTCGGCGCCAGTTCGGGTGTTGCGTCGATGTCGCCGGGACATTGACCGGCTCATGCTCGCCGAGGAGGTCATCGAGCTGAGCCATGGCCAAGATCGACCTTGTTCGTCCCAAGAAGCGATGAACAGCGACGGAGAACTGCTCTCCCGAAGCTGGGTGAGGTACATCCAGCGCCTTTAGGACAGCGGCCCGCTCGCCGCGGCGAAGCGAGCGCTGTAGCACCACCTCATCATCAGACGGGTAAAGTCCCAGTCGTTGCTTCAACTCGATGTCGGCTTCAATTAGCCAGCTGCGTAGGGTCGGAAGGTCATGGCTGCCTGCCACCGCCACCGACAGAGTCGGGTATTTCTCTGGCGAAATAAAGCTATTTTCGTCGTCCTGCTCGAAGAATAGAACGCGGTAAGAGAGAATGTTGGAAGCGGCCATCTTTTCGCGAAATCCCGCGGGAACCGTGCCGAGGTCTTCGCCGACTACAAGGCAGCGGCTTCGATGGCTTTCCAGCGCAAGGATTCCGATTAAGTCCTCGATCGTATAGCTGATGTAGGCCCCGTCCGAAGCGGGCGACCCCTCCGGAATACAATAGAGCCTCTGCAGTCCCATGACGTGATCGATGCGCAAGCCCCCGGCGTGCCGCATGTTCGCGCGCACCAGATCGATGAAGGGCTTGTACGCCTGCATCTGCAGTGCGACGGGATTGAAGGGCGGCAGGCCCCAATTCTGACCGGAGGGATTTAGGATGTCTGGCGGAGCTCCGACTTGCGTGGAGTCCAAAAACGCCGAGGGTCGTGACCAGGTTTCGCACCCGGTCCGGTCGCATCCAACGGCAAGATCCCGATAAAGACCGATTTGCGGCTGTCGCGGCCTCGCTCGCAGCTGAAAGCTGCTGATCGGCGACCCATTGGAGCCAGTTGAAGAGCTGTATTTCGTTCTGGTGTTCGTGCCCGAATCGGATCGCCTCAGCGGATGTTGGTGAACGAAACGGTTTTGGCCAGCGCCGCCACGCGTCCTGCGTTGGGTCGAGTAGCGAGAAGTGGTCGCGCAACGCTTGGAACAGCGACGAGCTCTGAAGGGCATCGCCACCTTCTTCTTTGAAGGCGGCAAACTGTCCCTTTCGTGCATCAATCGCGTTAGACCTGAATCGATCGAACACAAGCCGCAGGGCTTCGAGTTTTAGCCGAGTGACGCTTGTATAGTCTACTTGTGACGAGGCTCGGCACTGTTCGAGAGCCGCTTTGAACTTATGTGATGCGACGAGTTCGAGCGCCTCGGATGACTGAAATTCCGGAATAGCTTCGACATCGATGTAGAGAGTGTTGAGGAAACTCCGGCTTGCTTGGGAATACGGGCTGGCATGCTCCGCCTTATCGGGAAACATCTGATGCAGAGGATTAAGGCCCAAGGCGTCGCAGCCCCAACCAGCAGCAAGCTTGGCCAGTCGAGCGAGGTCGCCGAAATCGCCGATTCCCCAGTTGCGCTCGGACCGCAATAGATAAAGCTGCAGGGAAATACCCCAAGATTGCTGGGCCTCATCAAGGCTCTCCGGCAAGTAACAACCGACCGGCGTTACAATCAACGACGTGGAGGCCTTCAGTTCCGGCAGCTCCAGGTTATGATAGCCGAAAGCGATACTCGGCAGCACAAGGGAGCGCGTTACTTTGCCGCCGCGAGAAGATTTGCGAATGGAACCCGCGACGCCATGTCGTACCTCTCCGCTTTCCAGCCTCAAGGTCCATGCATTCTGTCGTTGTTCCGGGGCGTTCAAGAGCTCGACAGCCACCGTTCCATTATGAGGACGAACTACCAGAACTGGCGGAAGGACCATCTCATCTGCTAGTTTGTCTCGTTCCTCGCGATTATCGGACAGCACTCCCATTTTCTGCAAAAGCGTTGCAACGACATGCAGATCTGTCGACACGGTCATGCCGCGCGCGTCCTGATAATGCAACGCAACGCCGTACTTTTCCGCAAGCGCCGTGAGACGTTCCGACATTATGCGGTCCTCCCGCCGTCGAGTTCGTTTTCGGCGCCGACGGTCCAGATGACTCCCCAAGGATCGAGTGAATTATCGCTACCGACGCCAAATGACCAAAGGTGCCTACCGCTTGATTTGATATTGATAAGCCGCTTGCCGGCGAGATTCGCTACCAGTCGCAGGCAAGTGCCGTCACCCATTGTCCATCGAACGAAAACTGCTCCTTCGCCCAAGATATCGTGGCTTCCGGAGTTCCCGCTGATGTTTTTGAGGCGTGGAATGATTTCCCGGTGACGAATTTTCAGTAGCTCCCGGTACAGTGCAAGCCACTCGGCATGCGAGCGTTCGGTTGCCTCTTCCCAATTCAACTTTGCCGATTGATAAGTCTCTTCCGACGTGGGATCGGGGATCGTCTCCCTCTTGTGCGGGTCTTGAAATTCCGGAAATTTTGCGAATTCCGCCCGGCGCCCCTCACGCACGGCTTCGGCAAGTTCGGGCTCGAAGTGTGCGAAGAACGGAAATGGCTGTGAGGCGCCGAACTCCTCTCCCATAAAGAGCATCGGGATCTGAGGGAGCATGAGATAAATGGATATGATCGCCCGCAATGCTTCCGCTGGCGCAAACGATGTGAGCCTATCGCCGAAGGCGCGGTTGCCGACCTGGTCGTGATTCTGAATAAATGACACAAACGCAGTCGGGGGCAAATGGCGGCTGGGCTCCCCCCGCGGGCTACCACGATACGTCATCAATTCGCCCTGGAACGCAAAGCCTTCGGAGAGCGCGCGGCCGAGCTTGTCAGTTTGGCCGGCATAATCAACGTAGTATCCCGAGGTCTCCTTGGTCGCTGCCGCATGCAGCACGTGATGGATATCGTCGTTCCATTGCGCAGTGTAATATAAAGGCTTGCCGCCGACCCGTTCCAGAGGTCCAGCCTCGTTCTCTTCATTCTCAAGGAGCAGATGCACCTGTCGCTGGAGCCCGGCATTTCGGACACGGGACGCCATTTCATCCAGAATGTGGGTCTCGCTGTCATCCTTGATGGCATGCACGGCGTCAAGCCGGAGGCCATCGAAGTGAAATTCGGAGATCCAGTACATTGCGTTCTGGATAACGAACTCACGTACGAGGTCAGATCCGTCGGAATCGAAGTTGACCGCCGCTCCCCACGGGGTCTTGTGATGCTCCGTAAAAATAGGCGAGTAGGCGGGCAGATAGTTTCCGTCGGGTCCAAAGTGATTGTAGACGACGTCCAGAAACACCATGATGTTTCTGGCATGCGCTGCATCGACCAGCGCCTTTAGATTTTCGGGTCGGCCATAGCTCGAATCCGGCGCGAAGAGCAACACGCCGTCGTAACCCCAGTTGCGGTTACCGGCGAAGTCCGCGACCGGCATTATTTCAATGGCGGTGACCCCTAGGTCAGCCAGATAATCCAGTCGACTTATTGCACTGCGAAATGTGCCTTCTTGCGTAAACGCCCCGACGTGCAGTTCATAAATGACGCATTCTTCCCATGCCCGACCCGTCCAAGCGCCGTCATTCCATTCGTAATTATGGGGATCGACAACTTCGCTCGGCCCGTGCACGTCCTCAGGCTGGAATCGTGAAGCCGGGTCGGGTACCTCCAGGCCGTCCTGCAGCCGAAACTTATATAAGGTTCCTGCCTTGGCGCTCGCACTCATTAAATCGTGCCAGCCATCGCCCGACTTGCACATCGACATCGGGTTGCTGTCCAAAACGACCGAGACTCTCTCTTGGCTGGGGGCCCATAAGCGGAAGTGAACCCCGTCCTTCACCAGGTTGGCGCCAAATGTCTTTCGGGGCTGATAATCGAACATTTAGTTGCCTACGGTTATTCGCTTGCAAGAACTAACAAGTGAGTAAGCTGTTCCCCTTCAACGAGGTACGGCTTGAAACTTCAGCAACAGTAGCGAGTTCTCTCACGGCGAGGATCGAGGAGGCGCCGATGATCATTGAAATGAAAGACAAGCGGGTCTCGAACGTGACCAGTGACGGTATATTTCGGCTACCGCTCGAAAGGGATGTGCTGCCACGATATTTGAGGGCATGTCGGTGGTACGCATCGAAAGATGATGCGGCGCCGTCCGTAACGGTCGAGAAATCACTGACTATCTCCGATCTACCCGATGCCAAGGTTCTAATCCTTGGCGTGAAGACTAATGAAGCGGCAAAACGCTATTTGTTTCCGACAGAGCGATATGGGAATGCGAGCGGCCCCAGACCGGTGTTGTTTGCGAGTTTCGCGCCGGGCCCGCCGCCGGGTGGCTTATCGATGCCTTCAGCGACGATCAATTTGTGCGGGTGCTTCTCGAGGGTATCCGCCGAACTAAGTGCTCATCCGCGACGGTGGCCAGCCTTGTTTTTTGCAGATCTCAGGCGTTCGACCCAGGTTGCAGTTTCGCGCAAAGCGATATCGGGAGATCCGGTGCGGAGCAGTCCAATACATCCGTGACCGCTGCCGAAGCGATCCTTAAAGCCTTCCGCCAAATCGAACCCGGAGTCCATCCAGAGCTTGAGATGGGAAGGTATCTGACCGAGACCGCCGGTTTCGGGCACGTGCCGAAGCTCTTGGGTAGCATCGAGTTTGTTTGCCCGTCGACTGGCAGCCGGACCGCCCTCTGCGTACTTCAAAGTTTAATCCGGGACGGGAAAGATGGTTGGGAGTACGTCACGGCACATCTAAAAAAGATGCGCGCCGAAGACCGCGCCGGCCAAGGGAGCGCGCACGAGCTGATGAGCTTAGCCGGAAAATTGGGGAAACGAACCGCTGAGCTTCACCAGGCATTCGGGGCTGCAACCAGCAATCCCGCCTTCGAACCTGAGCCGGCCTCGGAAGATTGGTTGTTACAGTGGAAAGGAAGCCTTTTGAGTAGTGTGAGTTCCGTTTTGGGAAACGTGGCGGATCGTATGAATAATTTTGCCGGCGCGGATAGCGTCATTGCAAAGAGCTTGGTGGCCCGAAATGGCGAACTTACGGCACGGGTCAGAGCACGTTTGCCTAGGAGTACGAAAGCAAAGCTGACGCGCCTTCATGGCGACTTCCACCTTGGGCAGAGTCTGGTTACGCAAGGAGATGTCTTTATCGTGGACTTCGAGGGCGAACCGATGCGACCTCTCGCCGAGCGGCGCAGCAAACATCTGCCCTTGCGCGACGTTGCGGGAATGCTGCGTTCGCTCGAATACGCAAGTGCGACTGCCGCGCAAGACGCCGAACTCACCGAAGAAGAAACGTCAACCGTGCAAGAACTCTCGTGCCGGATGCAATCGAGCTTTCTCTTGGCCTACTCCCAGGCGATCGCAGGATGCGTCAGCTTCCCTCAAGACTTGACGCAGGCGGACGATCTCCTCGAGCTTTGTTTGATCGAAAAGGCGTTATATGAGGTTCAATATGAAATGGCGAACAGGCCAGATTGGATAAAAATGCCAATGGCTGGCCTGCTCGCTGTCATGGACGGCCGGAGGCACAGCTTCACATACCTACCATAAGCAGTGTCCATCAACGTGTGCGGTTGTATCGAAAATTGCGAAGCCTGACTATTTTTCTGGGCCGCCGGTCTCGTTCACCACAAACGGCAGCAACTTTTTTCGTGTCGCAGTAGAGATTTTTCCTTCAGGCAGCTTGAGGCCAGGCGTCTCCGGCATCTCGTTCCTAAGCCCCGCTGATGACGCGTCCGCAAATGCACCGACAACCTTTTTAATTATCGAAACCTTTTCCATATCAACTCCGGTTGAAGCGATTGCAAGGCGACGGGCCGAGGGCCCGTTGCTCATGATGAATTATTATTCTTCGTCGATTGCCGCCTGCTCAACAGCCGCTGGCATTCGGGCAACCGACATCAGCGATCGCGCGACCTGATTCAGCAACTGGTCCGCGTTCTCCTCCTCGGCTAACGACTGCGAAAGAAGTCCGCTGATGGCGCTGTGGCGAAGTTGGGATGCGAGATTACGAGCGGTGGTATACCCAGATATTTCGTAATGCTCCACCCGCTGGGCCGCGCCGATAAGGGCAAGGTCTGCCGCAGCGTCCTGTTTTTTCTCACCATTGGCCATGACCTCCTGGCCTTCCTCGACCAAACCCATCATACCTTTGCATGGCTTGGCGCGAGCTGTTTCTCCAAGCAGGGAAAAACACTCATTAATGCGTTCGATTTGATTTTCTGTTTCAACAAGGTGCTGTTCGAACAGCTCGCGAAGCTGATCGAACCTGGCGGCTTCCGCCATTTTCGGAAGTGCCTTCGTAAGTTGTTTCTCCGCATGAAGGATGTCGCGAAGTTCGTCAAGGAGAAGCTCCTGCATACCTTCGGCACCTTCCGGAGGTGAGCTTTCAATGGACGCCTCAGTGACGGTGTCGGCGTCGGACTGAATTGCCGGCGATTTCATGAATTCCCAATCGCCACCTTCGTTCCAGGGGCCGCGGGTATCGATTTCCCCGTGATCTCCGGACCCCGTCGAATCGTTGAAGAACTGATTAACCAGCCCTGGGGTCGGCGCAATCCGGCCTATCGAAAATGCGGGCTTTGACATGCTCTCGAGTGCTGCGGCGAAGGCCTTCATATGGGTGATCTCGCGGGTCATCAAGAATTGCAGCGCGTCCTTGGTACCCGCGTCATCGCAGAAGTTGATCAGACGCTCATAAACGATTTTTGCACGCGCTTCCGCGGCAATGTTGCTTCGCAGATCAACGTCGAGTTCCCCGGTGATCTTCAAATAATCAGCCGTCCAGGGGTTTCCTTGCGAATTGAAGAGATTGATGCCGCCACCGCCCGCGATTGCTATGAGCGGGTCTGCCTCTGCCGCTTTCCGATCAAATTTCATAGGCGCAAGATGAAGACGGGCCAGTGTGCCGACCACTTCAAGATGGCTTAGCTCTTCGGTTCCAATATCCATCAGCAGGTCTTTACGCTCTGGATCTTCACAGTTTAATCCCTGGATGGAATACTGCATTGCGGCGGCCAGTTCACCGTTCGCACCTCCAAATTGTTCCAAAAGCATATTCCCAAATCGCGGATCCGGTTCGTCAACGCGGACAGTGAACATGAGCTTTTTTACATGGTGATACATCGCAAACTCCTGGAATGAACAAGGGCGGGTGCCCGGCTAACCACCCTTATCGTTGAACGTTCCATTGGTCTGTCGAGCGAAGTCACTGACTGCCCGCCCGTGCCGTCGGACGGCGGCTTACCCGGCCACGACTTGATCTCTTCCAATCGCCCAAGGGGCGCGTATTGCAGAACGGCGTTGGTCTTCGGCGCGACGATGGACGACGTGTGAGACGGGAGAACGGGGGCTTTCGGTTCGACGTGACGCCGCCGAAAAGTCGGGTAACCGTCAAAGGAACGACTGCCTTCCGGGCGAGTTTGTTGCGAGATTAGTCACACCCAGCGGAAGCTCTGATCATGCGCTTTGTTCCAACGCTCGTTCACGGCATCGATTACGTCGTTGGAATGATCGTCCTTGGTTTGCCGTTCTACTACGGATTGACCGGCTCGCAGCGTATGCCGTTCGTTGTCTTAGGAGTGTTCGTCATCATCTACAGTTTTTTCACGGATTATGAAGCCGGATTAGTGCGGTTCCTTCGCCTCAGATTTCATCTCCTGCTCGACGCCCTGTTCGGTCTGGCAATGCTTTTTATTCCGTCACTGCTCCACCTGCCGGCCGTCGCGAGAACGCCCGTGTATGCGATTAGCATCCTCGCATTGTTGCTTGCCGTAACAACTAAGGTTAGGGCGGAAGGTACACATTCTCACTCGAGCATCTGGAGCAGACCATGAAGGCACTTTGTTGGCACGGCAAAGGTGACATCCGCTGTGACGATGTTCCTGATCCCAAGATCGAGCAGGGACGCGACGCCATTATAAGGATGACGGCCTGCGCGATCTGCGGTTCGGACCTTCATCTAATGGACGGGTATATTCCATTTATGGAAAAGGGTGACGTGCTTGGCCATGAATTCATGGGCGAAGTCGTCGAAGTCGGAGCTGACAACAAGAAGCTGAAGGTCGGGGACCGTGTCGTCGTCCCGTTTACGATTTGCTGCGGCGACTGCGAGCAGTGCTGCAAAGGAAACTGGTCCGTCTGCGAACGGTCCAACCGCACCGCCGAAAACGCTGCCAAGGCTTTTGGCTATCCGACCGCCGGATTGTTCGGCTATTCGCACCTCACTGGGGCTTATGCCGGCGGCCAGGCCGAGTATGTCCGCGTTCCCTTTGCGGACGTGTCACCGATTATGATTCCGAATGGCATGACCGATGAGCAGGCCTTGTTTCTCGGCGACATCTTCCCCACCGGCTGGATGGCAGCGGACAATTGCGAGATTGAGCCGTCCGACGTCGTTGCGATCTGGGGGTGTGGGCCCGTCGGACAATTCTGCATCAAGAGTGCCCTAATGCTCGGAGCGGCACGTGTAATCGCGATCGACAACGTTCCGGAGCGTCTGGCCCTAGCCCGAATCTCCGGAGCGGAAACGGTCAATTTCGACGAGGAAGACGAGAGCATCCTCGAGAAGCTAAAGGAAATGACCGGGGGGCACGGCCCCGACAAGTGCATCGATGCAGTCGGCGCGGAATCGCATGCGACCGCATCCTTCGACGCGGTACTCGACAAGGCGAAGGCGGCCGTGCTTCTCGGGACGGATCGTCCGCACGTATTGCGGGCCGCCATCATGGCATGCAGGCCCGGAGGTATTGTCTCGGTGCCGGGCGTCTATGGCGGCTTCCTTGACAAGATTCCATTTGGCGCCGCCATGAACAAGGGGCTCACGATCCGGACGGGGCAGACACATGTAAACCGGTACGCACGGGATCTGCTGCGGCGGATAGAGGAAGGTCAAATCGATCCAAGCTATATCATCACGCACCGCGCGAAGCTTCAGGACGGCCCGGGCTTTTACGAAACCTTCCGGGACAAAAAAGACGGCTGCATTAAAGTGGTTCTCACCCCTTAGCGCCTAAGCGTCGTGATCGAAAATCTCGCCCCTTGGGTCGGTGCATTCGCCGCGGCTCTAACGTTGCTATCGTATGTACCGCAGGTCAGGAAGGCATGGCCGCGGGGGCAACCTCGGACCTTTCACTGAAAACGCTTACCATTTTGACGTTGGGACTTCTGCTGTGGCTGGCCTACGCCACGCTAAAGCATGATTGGGCTATCATTGCATCAAACGGTGTCGGCGCAGCGCTGTCCGCAAGCGTATTAGCCTTCAAAATCCGGGACGTGTGGTCGTCGAAAGGGAGTGTCGGATCGGGCACGGACTCGATAGCCCTTCCTAAACCCGCGGACTAGATGCGGGTAAAACCTATAAACCTGGCCTAAGTGCGCAAGAAAGACGCTCCCGCTTCATCGGCAGCCGGGACGTCGACTATGCGGCAAATCGGATGCAGATAATTGAGCCTCGTTGGCCTGGATAGCCAATTTGAAGTTCCTTTTGGTGATGCTGTTAGACACTCCGGCCATCACGTCAGCGCCGGCCTGCGAGAAAGCCTCGATTTTTCTCGGAAATCAATAAATGTGCCGAAGTGGTATCTGTCGCTGACGATCCACTTGCTGCCAGAGCGGCTGCGCGGAGAATTCGGGTTTGTCTTCGGCGAACGCGAACAACGTAGCATGAACCTGGCGCTCGCGCTGATCCGACGCCTCTATCCTCGGCTTCCAATGCGCATACGAACCGTGGGCCCCCTTCTCAGGAAGCGCTGGTGCGCTTGCAAGGCGAGAGGCAGCCTGACTTGGCAGTGCGTTGGCTCAACAGACTTTGATCGGCCGGCCTATGACGGAATAAAAACGCCTCGGAAGTGGGCCTGTACCGTGGTTGACTGATTTGGTCGCATTCGCGCGCGCGAGGGCGACCATGAGAACTGTGGTCGTGATCTTCATACTAGCGTTGATCACCATCGGCGACATCTATGCGGAGTGGAAAGGCCTCCCATACTGCGCCCCTGATCTGCGACGCAGCTATCGCGTATGGGCTCAAACGCGGGTAAGTGGCCCACGAAAGCCGCCCCGAGCGGCTTCGCAATGGCCGTAAATCAGGTGGGCTTTTTGATCTTTGGACGCACGCCATCGGTTGACGGGAGGCCAAGGGCCTCACGAAGATGAGATAGCGAACCGCTGCCGAAATCTGGAAGGCTAAGCAGCGCAGCATCGGAAACTTCACGCACGTCCCCAATCGTCTTCATGCCAGCGGCATGGAGCGCTTTCCGTATCCTGGTAGCAAATCGGACGTTCTCGACGGGGGTATCGTCTGGAAGCTCCCGGGCCGGATAAAGCATCGGCCCCGCCGCTGCCTCACGCTCTAAGCGGTCTTCCCGCAGCCGCTCCCGATTTTGACGAAATGCCTTCTGAACGCTTTCATGCTCCGCGATGGCTTCTTCTGCCTCGCCGGTTCTGAGAGTTTTCCGCTCAGCAGCCGAGAGGCCGGCATCGGTTCTTTTCTCGTCGCTGCTCATTTTCGCTTCGCCTGCAGCATTTCGCTCCAGCCCGCGCGTAATCGATAGGTAATGCAGCAGCCAATCTTTGACGGTCTGGTAAGAATCAGTGCTGTCGCTAGAGAATTTGTATTTATCTTTTATCTGCATCGCGAACGCTGCGGCTTGTTCGTCAGTTTGTCTCAGCTCCTTCGGAAGCGAACGCCATTCCCGAATAATCTCGTGCCTGGCATTCACCTGGTTCATTTTGGTTTTACCTCAGCCCCAGTTCGACAAAGTCGGCGCCTTTATTCCGCTACGCAAGCGATCTTGTGCATTAAATGATGCGTCTCGTGATCGCGGCGGAGCTGGCTTAGCGAAGTTTCATTGAGCTGAAGTATTACCTCGCTCAGTTGTGTGGTTTCCGGATACCCGGCGGCGAAACCTTGTCCGTAAATTTTACGCAGCGTTCGGACAAGGGTGTTTCCGTATTTGCGGCTGATTTCGCCATCCTTGTTGCGGTGCTGATTGTCGAGACCTGCCTTGCTCACGCTGCTCTCCATTGTGACCCAGCCGAGAGCATCCTCCCGTTAGGACCGAATGGCAATAAACTACGCTCGCAAAGTCGTGTTTTATGCGCGGCATCTCCGGACGATGAGGGCGAGGCGACCGGGTTCTCGCCAGTGGGTTTTTAGATTAGGAGCCGCCCTTTAGAATGGAGTGCTCGCCGGTTGGGCCGTTCCGGCGGCTGCAGACCCGCGCCAAGTGCGGTCGCGGGGCAGTCCCAACAAACTCAATACAATCGGCTGCCGCGCCGAAAGAACGTCAAGCCGCCGAACCGGCCGGATCGGCGGATGCCGAAGAGCAGTCGCTTAGCAATAAGAACCACAGCCGGATTGGCCCTAGCAGCGCCGGATACCTCCGCCGCATCCTTCCTCCCGGCCAGTTTTTCACTTGCTGATGGGCGCTGGCTAAAACGCCAATGGGATTATGTGGTAACCCAGATCAGTCATACGTTGGCCGGCCGTAGCTAAACGCGAAATAGTACGATTGGACGCCTTGGGCTTTTCTTTTTTGCGGCAACCGTCGGGGCCGATGTGTTTGCTTATGGCTGACTGCATTGAGCCTGCTTGTTAAGGGACTTTCAGCGCAAGGTGTCAGACGCGGGCAGGGCGACGTACGCCGCGCGCATTGGCGCGCACGACTACTCGGTGCTCTCGATCGCTATTGCTCTCGGGCGACACCGGTGATTCCGCGCGTGTAGACCTCTGCGGGCCTCCGCTAAGAGCCAGCGTTCGAGTCGGCTGCGGCAGCCTCCAACGCGCTGAGGGTCTAGCCAAGCGTGCCCCCGCGTCCGTTGGCTTATCCAAATCGGTGTATCTCTTGGTCGGCGTATCACGTCGAGCGGAAGGCTTGCGCGGGGTGCGACGATGGGACCCAGCCCACACCCTTACTCAACCCGCGCAGGTCGCAATTTGTCCAAGAAGTGCATGCCAAGATGGGATAGCGGTCGTTTGGCCGGATGTACGACAGCGGCAGTACGGGGGCCTCGGAACGTTCCGAAGCCCTTTTCGTTGGGCTGGACCGAAGGTCCGACCGCGATGACGCGACGAACAAAACCGCTTCCGAACTTGAGCAAATGATCTTGGCGCGGGTACGCGATGAGATGGTGTGCCCCACGGATTTGCAGGTCAGGGTGATCCGGGCCGGTGGCAGATGGGACGCCTTCGCCGAAGTCATCGACAAGGAGAAACATCCGGATTGTCTGGCGCGCATGGTGCTAATCGCCTCGGAGCTTCGCTCCCGGTACGAACTAGGCAATTTAGAGGGAACGAACCGCCAGCGCCGCGCTTGATTCCCGGTTCTATTGCGTTGCAGCGAGATGCCATGAGCAACCCCCGCGCCGTCCGATATCGCAGACTGGCCCTTGAGCAGGAAGAAACCGCCAAGGCCGACCTGCTGCTAAAGATCGCGGATGAAAGTGATCGGGGGCTTCTCTGCACCGCCGAATGGCTTTTGGTCCGGCGACATGAGCAGCCACCAAAAGTAGAAGACGCCTAGGAACAGCCCGTTCGGGACCGATATCAAAACCGATATTGAAAACCCGTTCCACGATCTTGAAGTTTCAACAAGCAATAGACTTGCGTTGGATCGATCTCCGGGACCGTCACCGTTCTTTAAGGGCTATGAAACTCACTCGCAAATTCGCAGCGATGACGCCGGACAAGCGTCCGCAAGACCCGCACATGGATGGACTGGCGTTCGCTTCAAAACCATGGAGCCCGGCGGGGAAAATCCAGACTCAATGCCGCAAGCTATCAAGCTGATCGATGCCGAATGCCGCTCGTGCGTCTACGTGCCGGTCACTCAGGACGGCAGGGTGGTTGATAGGCAGGGGATTGCGTTTGATCCAGAGGGATGAGTGAAAGACTAAGTTCGGCAGCGGTTTCGATGCAACAGGGACGATAACCGCCCAAGCGTAAGGGGCTGGTGCGATAGTAGGCCTGTGTACGTGGTCACGTTTCCCAAGAAAGCGCGCAAAAAGAGCCCCGCGTAAACGCGGGGCTTTTTTTTACTTCTTCGTGCTTGAGCCGGGGCCTGTCGGTGTCAAGGTTGAACCACTTGGTGAGGAGTTTGGGCCGAGCGTGTTGCCTGACGGGCTCATGGTGTTGTTCGGGTTGGCTCCGGCGCCGCCCGTGGTACTTCCGTCCATGGAGCTGCCGGTCGTGGTGGAACTTCCAGCGGTGCCGCCTGCGGTCGAACTACCACCAGCCGTACCTGCGGCACTGCCACCGGCGGAGCCGCCGCCCGCACCTCCGCCCCCGCCTTGTGCGAGTGCCAAGGTGGAGGTGAGAGCCAAAATTGAAGCGAGTGTTACTGTTCTAAGTTTCATGGCTATCCTTTCCTTTAGTTAGAGAAAGAACAAAGAGACTATTTATTTGAACGTTCCCAAGAAAATCAAATCTTCATCAGCGCAATAGAAGCCGAACGCTTCAACGGGCTAGATGGCTCCGTCGTTCCACTGAGAACTAGAGCTTACTTTTGGCGGCTTGAGATCGCTGTTTTGCCGGCCGGCGTTGCCTGAATTCATCGGGTCTTCGACCAACACTTTGTGGACGTGTTCGCACTTGGGGCATTTGACCTGCATCGGCCCAATCCGTGATGCGGGTTTGGGCGTGATCCAGGCCGAGTCGGGCGGCCATTTTCCTCCCAGATTTCAGGGGCGCGCTTTCGAATTTCCCGCTCGTCAGGTCTTGCCAAGGCGCGGGCTCGATCTTTCTTCTTCCGCCAGCGCCAATAAGCGCTGTGCCGTTTCCCAATCGCCAATCAACCGCACGAAGCTGCGGTACTTATTGGCCTTCATGAGAAGGCCGCCGACGACCTGCTTCGATCCATCTGCGCTCTCCATCTAAAATAAGACGATGGAGCAGCAAATTGTTCAAATTTGTTGGGGATTTCGCACCGCAAAAAGCGGTCGGCTCGCGCCGCTAAACCTCGCGCCCAATGCCGACGGGAGCGGACCTCGCCGGCCTGCCGTGGGGATTTGCTGCCTGCCTTCATCGGCGTCGGTTCGCATCCGCGCCGCATGGAAGAGGACGCCAACTAAGGCGACCTTATTGCTCTGGCCCTCCGAGAAGGAGCAAGCGACCTTTTTCGATTAGCGGCCTTCTCTGTAGCGGCAATATTCGTCGCCGTTTTCGTACTCGACGCAGATCTTCACGCGACGGCGGGATCGGTCGTCATCGTAATACCTGCTGCTGTCCCGATCTCGGCGGTCCCCATCTCGGTCCCCTCGCTCTCGGTATCGGCCGCGATCCATGTCGCGGTCTCGATCTGCCTCATGATCTCGATGCGTTCGCCAGTCATAACCCATCTCCCGGTTATCACAGCCCATACGATCATCGCGATCCCTATCGCTAGGATGTATTCGCCTGTCCCGACCGACTTCATGGTTACCGGCCTTGGGCTGTCCGGTTTGCGTCCGTTGATCCTGCTGTGGCGCAGTGTTCTCCTTGTCTTGAGCAGGAGTCGTTTGCGCGGCAACCGGCGCCGTTTTTCCTTCGTCTTGTGCGCATGAGGGGTAAAGGAATGATGAACCGAGGAATACGGCGGCGAAGACGAGAGCGCGCATGAGATTTCTCCTCCGACCAGGATATCGTCCTAACAACTCGGTCTTCTTTTGGTTTCCGCTTTTGGCTTCCGCGCGGATTACAGATGGGTGGGGAAAGAGGCCGCCAACTGAGCGGCCTTGGCAATCACGGGTACGCGGCGCGGTGCCGAGCCCACCCCGCGACGCCCAAAATTAGCCACCTCTACAAGTCTGGCGATACCTACGACAATTTCCTTCGACTTGTTAGG
>Ga0193699_10000101_pt1 | contig 40530 bp, 42 predicted proteins | sample L3c2metaG_FD_160095 | JGI IMG/M metagenome (GOLD analysis project Ga0193699, IMG submission 160095) | Soil microbial communities from a riparian zone of the East river system, Colorado, United States - L3c2 | ecosystem: Environmental > Terrestrial > Soil > Riparian zone | place: USA: East...
CCTGCTCGTTCACCATGTGGGTGACCTCCTGAGCGGGGCCGCGACAGGCGCAATCTGTCGCTACCAAGCCCCGCTTGGGAGGTCACTCCACCCCAACGGCCGGATGGAACGGTGGATCGAGGCTAAGCGGCCCTACGCCTCGCGGCGCTCGAGCATCATTCCCAGGCGCTCGCCGGCGGCTTCGAGCTCCTCGCGGGTCGAGGCCTGCTGGATCACCTGGAGGTCGAGGATGCGCGCGCTGAAGCGGTCGATCGCGTCGGTGCCGACGATCGCGTGACAGGGGACGCCGGCCTGGCGGGCGCGGGTGGCGATCTCGCCGGCGATCTTGCCCTCCAGGGTGGTGGCGTCGAGGCGGCCCTCGCCGACGACGACCGCGCGCGCGGCGCGCATGCGCCTGTCGAAGTCCAGGGCTTCCAGGACGAACGCGGCGCCCGGCTCGAGGCGCGCGCCGTGGGAGGCCCAGAGCCCGCCGGCCAGGCCGCCCGCCGCGCCGGTCATGGGCACGCCGCGAGGGTCCTTGGGCAGGCGTTGTGCTTGCTCTTGGAGCCGGCGCTCGAGCTGCTTGATGGCCTTGGCGTCGGCGCCCTTCTGCGGGCCGAAGCGCGCGGGCGCCTGCTCGAACGGCGTGCGGACGTCGCAGAGGACGACGAGCCGGGCGCCCTGGAGGCCGCCGGCGGCGTCGATGGCCTCGAGGGCGCCGGCGCCGCCGTCGGTGGTGGCGCTGCCACCCGCGGCCACGAGGATGACCTCGGCGCCCGTGGCGGCCGCGGCGACGATCAGCTCGCCGGTGCCGCGCGACGAGGCGGCGACGGCGTCACGCTCCTCAGGCGCGACGAGGTGCAGGCCGCTGGCCTCGGCGACCTCGACGATCGCGGTGCCGCCGTCCTCGATCAGCGCGAAGCCGCCGCGGATCGACCGCCCGAGCGGGTCGGTGGCGGCGGCGCCGGCGGTCTCACCGCCGAGCGCCGTGAGCAGGATGGCGAGCGTGCCCTCGCCGCCGTCGGCGACCGGGCAGAGGTCCGGCGGGGTGAGCCCGGCCCGCTCGAGGCCCGCGCCGATGGAGGAGGCCACCTGGTCGGCGCGTAGCGTGCCCTTGAACGAGTCGGGGGCGACGAGCACGGGCGGCGGGAGCGGGGGCATGGCGATGCCGAGCGGTTCTACCAGAAGCGCGTGGCGGCCAAGCGCCCGGCGTGGCTTCAGCGCAGCAGCGCCCGCAGCTCGGTGGCGATCTGGACCGGTGCGAGCAGCACCTCGGTCGCCGTGAAGCGGGCGACGCGGTAGCCCTGCGCCAGCGCCTCGCGGTCGCGCCGGCGGTCGGTGGTGAACGCGTCGCGGGAGCGGTGGAAGGTCCAGCCGTCGACCTCGACGACGAGGCGGTGGGCCGGCCAGCGAAAGTCGCGCTCGCGGTCGTTGTCGTAGTGGTTGACCTGCGGGCGCGGGAGGTCGTGGTCGAGGCACAGCTGGAGGAACGCGGCCTCGACGTCGCTGCGGGTCTGCGTGACGCCGTGGTCCTCGAGGTCGTCGACCAGGGCGAGGAGATGACGGCGGCCCGCACGCCGCGGGTGGGCCGCCAGGGTGCGGTGGATCGCGGTGAGGTCGAACAGCTCGAGCTGCACCGCCCGCTCGACGGCGCGGCGCAGGTGGTGGGGCGGGATGAGCGCAGCGAGATCGAGGAGCGTGCGGGCGACGGTCGTGGTCGGGATGCCGTCGAGGTCGGCCACCTCGGCGGGGGTGAGGCGGTGGCGGTAGGTGTGCACCGGCGCGTCGGGCTGGCGGGCGGACGGGACGGTGACGTTCCAGCGTGCGCTGCCATCCGGCCGCAGGCCCCAGGCGCCGGCGGCGCTGCGATGGCTCAGCACGGCGCCGTCGCCGCAGGCGAGCACGATGGCTCGCCTCCGGCCGCAGACGGTCAGGTCGCGGTGACCGATCGCGTAGACGCCGTCGTGGAGCGGGAGGTAGCGGCCGGTCTGCAGCCGGTGCTCGATCGCGCGCCGGCCAACGCCGGTCTCGAGCAGCTCACGGCGGGCCGCGACCCCGTGGAGCCACGGCGGTCCGGGACGCATGTCATCGAGACCCCGCATGTGGGGGTCTAAGGCGCACGCGTTCGGAAACTCGCCCCCCGGGGGCGCTCAGGTCGCCCCGGCGCCGGGGCCTCCTCGGCGCGCGGCCCGCGACCCGTGCAGCCGGGGTGGTCCGGGATGCGTGTCATCGAGACCCCGCATATGGGGGTCTAAGGCGCACGCGTTCGGAGACGCGGCCCCCGGGCGCTCAGATCGCCGCCGGCGCCGGGTCGTCCTCGACGGCGGTGGCGCCGCCTACGCGTGTGGCGAGCTGTGAGAGCGTCTGCACGGCGCGGGCCAGGTCGTCGGGAGGCCGGGTGTAGGGCAGGCGGATGTGGTGCTCGAAGGTGCCGTCGGTCGTGAACGACGGTCCCGGCGTGATGTGGACGCCGGCGTGCGCCGCCGCGGCGGCCAGCCGCGTCGCCACCGGCGACGGCAGGCGCACCCAGGCGCTGAGGCCGCCGCGGGGCCGGCGGCACGTCCACGCCGGCGCGTGCTCGGCGAGCGCCGACACCAACGCGTCACGCCGCGGGCGCAGCAGCGCGCGCCGCGACGCCAGCACCTCATCCCACCTCGCGAGCAGCTCGACCGCCACCAGCTGCTCGAGCACCGGGCCGGCGAGGTCGACGTCGGCGCGCGCCGCCGCGAGCTCCCGGATGAGCCGCGGCGCCGCGCGGATCCAGCCGATCCGCAGGCCGCCCCACGCCGACTTGCTCATCGAGCCGATCGTCACGACGGCGCCGCCCGGATCCGACGCGGCCACCGGCGCCGGCATCGCCGGGCCGTCGAGGCGCAGCTCGGCGTTGGTCTCATCAGCCACGAGCAGCATCCCCGACCGTGCGGCGGTCGCGGCCAGCGCGGCCCGGTCGCCGGCGCTCATCGTCAGGCCGGTCGGGTTGTGGAAGTCCGGGATCGTCAGCCCCAGGCGCGGACCGACCGCCCGCGCCGCCGCGTCCCACGCGGCCACGTCCCAGCCCGACGCGCCGAGCGGCACCGGCACCGCCCGCGCCCGGGCGCCGCGCACCGCCGACAGCGTGCGCGGATACGACGGCGCGTCGACGAGCACGCGCTCGCCGGGCGTCGTCAGCAGCGACAGCAGGAGATGGAGCGCATGCTGCGCGCCCGCGGTCACGAGGACGTGGTCGGCCGTCGTCGGCGCGCCGCGCTCGGTGAAGCGCGCCGCGATCGCCTCGCGCAGCTCGCCCACGCCAGCCGGCGCGCACCCCAGCATCGCGGAGTACCGCGACAGCGCCGTCGCCGCGCGCGCCGCGCACTCCCCCAGCAGCGGCTCGGGCGCCGGCAGCGCCGCGATCGTCAGATCGAGCGCCCGCGCCGGCGCGCCGCCGAACACCGGCGGCGGCGCCCCCGGGCCCGCCCCGGCGGGCAGCGTCAGCCAGCTGCCGGCGCCGCGCGCGCTCACCAGGTACCCGTCGCCGCGCAGCCGGTCGTAGGCGCGCGAGACCGTCCCGCGGCTGACCCCCAGCTGCGGCGCCAGCGCCCGTTCGCTCGGCACGCGCGTGCGGACCGCCAGCCGGCCGTCGACCACGAGCCCGCGCAGCGCGTCGGCCAGCGCGTGCGCGCTGGCCCCCGGCCGGCGCCAGCCCTCGCCGAGGAGACCCGCCAGGACCGCCGGTGCCACCGGAGCGCTCATGGATCCATGATCGCCCGATTGGCCCCACATGTACAGGTCCATTCACGCCATCATGGACCCATGCTCGTCCGCCGCCTCGTCCAGCTCTACGCCGGCCTGGTCCTCTACGGCGTGAGCGCGTCGATGATCCTGCTCTCGGGGCTCGGCAACGACCCGTGGGACGTGCTGCACCAGGGCCTGTCGCGCCAGACCGGCATCGGCACCGGCACGTGGGTGAGCATCGTCGGCGTGATCGTCCTGCTCGGCTGGATCCCGCTGCGCCAGCGCCCCGGGCTGGGAACGGTGAGCAACGTCGTGGTCCTCGGCGTCGTGGTGGAGTTGATGCTCGCCGCGTTCGGTCCCGCGCACGGCCTGGCGCTGCGCATCGTCCTCATGCTCGCCGGCATCGGGCTCAACGGCGTCGCCATCGGCCTCTACATCGGCGCGCGCTTCGGGCCCGGGCCCCGCGACGGCCTCATGACCGGCATCGCCGCCCGCGGCCACTTGCTGCGCGCCGTAAGGACCGGGATCGAGATCACCGTGCTCGTCCTCGGCGCCGCGCTCGGCGGCACCGTCGGCGTCGGGACCCTGCTCTACGCGGTCGCCATCGGCCCGCTGGCCCACGTCTTCATCCCGCTGCTGGAGATCGAGCCGCGGCCGCGCCTGCAGCCCCAGCCCGCTTAATTAAGAGTCGAGCTGCTCCACCGTGCAGTCGGCCGGGTCCTTGTCGTCGCGCCACCGCTGCACCTTGGCCCCGTGCCGGATGCGCCCGTCGGACACGTGGTCGAACGTCACCTCGACCACGAGCTCGGGCCGCAGCGCGACCCATTCCAGGTCGCGCCCCGCCGACCAGCGCGACGGCTCGCCCGAGCCGCGCTCGCCGGTCTCGTACGCCGCGAGCTTCGCGGGCAGCTCCCGCTTCTCCTTGGCCGTGAAGCCTGAGGAGTGGCCGACCTCGCGCAGCCGGCCGCCGGGCCCGTAGAGCGCGAGGATCAGCGCGCCGACCGTGCCCTCGGCCTTGCCCGGGCGCCAGCCGACCACCACCGCGTCGATCGTGCGGACGCGCTTGATCTTCACCATCCCGACGCGCTCGCCCGGCCGGTAGGGCTCGCCGGCCTCCTTGGCGATCACGCCCTCCTCGTGCTCGAGCCACGCCGACGCGTCGCCAGCCGTGAACACCACCGGCGTCAGCTCCACGCCCTCCAGGCCGGCGTCCTCCAGCAGCGCGCGCCGCTCGCGCCACGGGCGCTCGAGCAGCACGTCGTCGTCGAGCGCGAGCAGGTCGAACGCGATGAAGCGCGCCGGCGTCTCGACGGCCAGCCGCTCGATCCGCGACTTGGCCGGATGGATCCGCTGGCCGAGCGTGTCGAAGGAGGCGGCGACGATCTCGCCGTCCAGCACGTAGCGGCCGGCGGGGAACCCGGCCAGCACCTCCGGGAAGTAGCGCCCGAGCGGCTTGCCGTTGCGCGACTGGAGTGCGACGTCGTCTCCGTCGACGAACGCGATGGCCCGGAACCCGTCCCATTTGGGCTCGTAGGCCCAGTCGTCGCCCTCAGGCAGGCTCGCGCGCGATCGCGCGAGCTGGGGCGGCAGCGGGGGCTGGATCGGCAGCGTCATGGCTGCTGACCGTACCCGTCCCGCGCAGCTGCAGGATGATGACCGCCACCAGGACGAGCGCGCCGCCGACCAGTTGGCCGGCGCCGAGCGCCTCGCTGTAGATGACCGTCGCGAGCCCGACGGTGACCGCCGGCTCAGCGGTCGAGACGATCGAGGCGGTCGCGGGGCCGACGTCGCGCAGTCCGAGGAAGAAGGCGCTGACCGCGAGCACGGTCGAGCCGCACGCCACGGCGGCGATCCAGCCCCAGCCGGCCGCGCCGAACGTCATGTCCAGCGAGCCGTCGACCAGTCCGGCGGCGGACACGGCGACCGCAGCGCCCGTGCAGATCAGCGCCGACAGCATGAACGGGTCGACCTGGGCCACGACGCGGTCGGCGACCAGGATGTAGGTCGCGTAGACCACGGCGGCGCCGAGGGCCATGGCGACGCCGAGGCCGTCGATCGCGCCGACGCTCCCGCCGAGCAGCACGAGCACCGTGCCCGCGGTCGCCAGGCCGAGCGCGCCGAGGCGGCGCCGGGACGCGCGCTCGCGGCCGAGCGCCAGCGCGCCGACGAAGACGAGCACGGGGTAGATGTACAACAACAGCGAGGTCAGCGACGCGTCGATGCGCGTCAGCGCGCCGAAGTAGAGCCCGGCCTGCACGGCGTAGCCGGCGGCGCCGAGCGCGAGGCTCGTCAGCAGCACCCGCCGGGAGGGAAGGCGGGCGCCGCGGACGGTCACGATCACCCAGAAGAGGGCGGCGGCCAGGATGAACCGGAGGCTCAGGAGCGTGACCACCGTCACGCCTGCGCCGAAGGCCTCCTTGGCGAAGATGGCCAGCGCGCCGAAGCCGCAGGCCGAGAAGACGCACAGGGCGACTCCACGGCGATGGTGCGGCGACGGCGGCGGCACGTCGGGGGAGGTTAGAGCGGAGTCGAGGGTTCGGCGGGGGCTTCGGCTACCAGTTGCGGCGATCGCCGTCGCGGCGCGAGTCAGCACCGAAACGAGACGAGAGCGCGGCACCGCCGCCGAAGACTCCGAGGACTGCGAGCAAGGAAATCATGTCCTCAGTATCGGACATACGTTCTCCTTCCTCTAGCCTTTGTTGCCTCCGGCATCCATAGGATTCCCCTTGAGGTCACAAGCATGACGCTGCAGCAGCTCGAGTACTTCCTCGCGGCCCTCGACGAGGGGTCGTTCTCGGCGGCCGCCGAGCGGCTGCACCTGGCCCAGCCGTCGCTGAGCGAGCAGGTCCGGCGGCTGGAGGCCGAGCTCGGCCTGCCGCTGTTCGCGCGCGTCGGCCGCGGGATCAAGCCCACCGAGGCGGCGCGCGCGCTGCGGCCCCACGCCGAGGCGGCGCTGGCCGCGGTGGCCGAGGCCCGCGAGGCGGTCGTGCAGCAGCGCGAGCTCCAGGGCGGCATCGCCACGTTCGGGACGTTCGGCAGCGCGCGCTGGTACCCGGGCACCCAGATCGTCGCGGCGTTCCGCCGGCGCCATCCGAAGGTGCGCGTGCGGCTGGTGGGGCAGAACTCCTCCGAGGTGGCGACCGCGGTGCGCGAGGGCGAGCTGGAGGCGGGTCTCGTCGCCCTGCCGATCGACGACACCGGCCTGGAGGTGCGGCCGATCATGCACGACGAGATCGTCTACGCCAGCGCCGACCCGGCGCGGCTGCGCACGCCCGTCACCATCGCCCAGCTCGCCGCTGCCCCGCTCATCCTCACCGACACGAGCTTCGGCCTCGAGGACCCGACGCGCCGCCAACTCTTCGAGCTCGCCCAGCGTGCGGGCTTCACCATCGAGCCGCAGATCGACGTCGAGGATCTCGAGACGGCGATCGACCTCGCCGCGCGCGGCTTCGGCGACACGCTCGTCGCGCGCGGGGTCCTGCTCTCGCTCGGCCGGCGCGTGCCCAAGCGCCTGGGCTGGGTCCCGTTCGCGGATCCCATCTACGACACGTTCGGCTTCATCAACCGCCGCGGCGCCCGCCTCTCGCCGGCGGCACGCGAGTTCATGTCCTTGGCCGAGGAGCGGATGCAGGCGATGGCCGAGGAGCTGAAGAGCAAGCCGCCGAGAAGGCACAAGCCTGGCGCGTAGGGCCAGTACGATGGATGCGATGTCCGACAACGCGACCGTCGCCGAGCAGGAGTACCTGGAGACGCTCTTCTGGCTCTACGAGGCCGGGCTGCCGATGACGGGCGCCAACATCGCGCGCGCCATGCAGCTCTCGCCGCCGACGGTCCACGAGATGGTCGGAAGGCTGGAGCGCGACGGCTACATCACGCGCGCCTCCGACAAGGTCATCTCGTTCACCGACGAGGGGCGCGAGCACGCCGAGGCGATCGTGCGCCGCCACCGGCTCATCGAGCGCTTCCTCACCGACGTCCTCGGGATCCCGTGGGACGAGGTGCACGAGGAGGCCGAGCGCCTGGAGCACGCGATGTCGCCCGTGCTCGAGGAGCGCATGCTCGCCGCGATCGGCGACGTGCGGACGTGCCCGCATGGGCACCCGATCGACGTGGGCAGCCGGATCTCCAGCGTGCCGCTGGCCGATGTCGAGGTCGGCGCGAGCGTCAAGATCGTCCGCTTCGAGAACGAGGCCGAGGACCTCCTGCATTACCTCAAGGCCGCGGGGATGGACCCGGGCCTGCAGGGGACGCTGGCCCAGAGCGGCGCCGACGACGTGGTCATCGCCACCGACGACGGCGACACGCTCACCGTCACCCGCAGCGTCGCCGAGACCGTCTCGGTCGTCGCCGACCCGTCGCCGCCGCCGCGCGTCGCGCTCCCGGCGCAGTTGGTGCTCGGCGAGCAGCGCTACGGGCGGTAGGAGCCTCGGCGCGGCGGCGGCATCGCCGTCGCGCAGGATGGTGGCCATGACCGCGACGCCGGGCTACCGCGACCTCTCGTGGTCGGACCGGCTCGCCGCCAGGCTGGCGCTGGGGCGGCCGGGCGCGACGCTGTTCAACCTCGGGCGGCGCGACCTGACGGCCGCCGAGGTGCGCTGGACGCAGCTGGAGACCGCGCTCTCGCTCGGTCCCGAGCTGGCGATCGTGCTGGCCGGCGGCAACGACCTGCTGCGGGGCGAGCTCGACGTCGACGCGCTGCAGGACGAGCTCGTCGCCATCGTCGGGCCGCTGCGCGAGGCCGGCGCCGACGTGCTGACGATGGACCTGTTCGACATCACGATCTCGGGCCACGTGCCCGAGCGCTTCGTCGCGGTGATGAGCCGGCGGCTGGCGCAGCTCGCGGAGCTGACGCGGGAGGTCAGCGAGGCCGCAGGCGGGCTCCACGTGCCGCTGCGCGCGCACCCGGCCGCCGCCGACCCCGGCCTCTTCAGCACCGACGGCCTGCACCTCAACGCGCGCGGCCACGCGATCGTGGCCACGGCGCTGGCGCGCCACCTGGGCGCGGTGCGCCGCCGCGCCCGAGCCCGCGCCCGTGCGGCGGAGGCTGCCTAGGCCGTGGTCGTCGCGCGGGCGGCGCGGACGGCCTCGGCGAGGCGCGAGACGCCCTCCTCGATCTGGTCCTCGGTGACGCCCGAGTAGGCCAGCCGGAGGGTGTTCTCGCCGCCCTCCAGGAGGAAGTCGGTGCCCTTGACGAAGGCCACGCCGCGGGCGTTTGCCTCCTCGAAGACGCGGTCGATCGAGGTGCCCTCGGGCAGCTCGACCCACATGAAGTAGCCGCCTTCGGGCGCCTGGAACCGCGCCTCGGGCAGGTCACGCGACAGCGCGCCGGTGAGGCGCTTGACGCGGGCCGCGAGTGCCTGCTTCACGGTGGCGATCGAGCGGTCGATGTCGCCGTTGACGATGAACTCGTAGACGAGCGACTGCGCCACCATGTTCGGCGAGATGTAGGTGTTGGTCGCCAGGCGCTGGATCTCCGAGACGCGCTCGGCGGGCCCGACGAGGTAGCCGACGCGGATGCCCGGACACACGGTCTTGGAGAACGACGACGCGTAGACGACGGAGCCCGTCGTGTCCTGCGACAGCATCGTCGGCAGCGACTGGCCCTTGAAGCGGATGTCGATGTACGGGTCGTCCTCGAAGATCACGAAGCCGAACTCGCCGGCCAGGCGGAGCAGCGCCTCGCGCTTGGGCCCGCTCAGCGTGTAGCCCGCGGGGTTCTGGAAGTTGGGGATGACGTGGGCGAGCGTCGGGCGGACGTCTTCGTCGCGCAGCAGTCGCTCGAGCTCGACGACGTCGATGCCGTCGGTCTCGAGGTTGACCATGCGCACGTCGGCGCCGCGGCCGCGGAGGTTCAGCAGCGTGCGGTCGTAGGTCGGCTTCTCGACGACGACCGAATCGCCGGGCTTGACGAGCGTCTCGAAGAGGAACGCGTCGGCCTGCATGGAGCCGTTGGTGACGATGACCTGTGACGTGTCGACGCCGTGCTGGTCGGCGATCCACTCGCGCAGCGGGCCGTAGCCGACGGCGGTGCCGTAGGCCGTCGTACCGGCGGGGTCGCGCTCGAAGGCGCGCGTCGCAGCGGCCTTGAGTCCATCGACGTCGACGATGTCCAGCGAGGGGGCGCCGCGGGCGAAGGAGATCACGTCAGGCATCGACGTTTGATCCTATCGAGGCCCGGACCGTCCGCCGCGGACACGATCCTGGGGGTGCGATGGCCGCGCCCGCCCACTCCGTGCTGCTCGTCGAGGACAGCCTGCCCTACGCACGGCTTGCCGGCCTGCTGCTCGACGGTGCGCTGCCCGGCGGCGTCGAGGTCCGCCATCACGAGACGCTGGAGGCTGCGGTGGCGGACCTGCGCGAGCGGCCGGTCGACTGCGTGCTGCTGGATCTCGGGCTGCCCGAGGCGCGGGGGCTGGAGGCCTTGGCGACCCTGCAGCACGCGGGGCCGGGCGTGCCCATCGTGGTGCTGAGCGCCCACGACGACGACGAGCTCGCGATCGCCGCGATCCGGGCGGGCGCGCAGGACTACGTGGTCAAGGGCGACGAGCGCGCCCCGGCCGGGTTCGTGCGGGCGGTGCGCTTCGCGATCGAGCGCCGGCGCGCCGCCGAGCACGCCGAGGACCTCCTGCGCGCCAACGAGGATCGCTGGCGGACGCTGACGCATCTCGCGCCGGTCGGGATCGTCGAGACGGGCGACGACGGGCGGTGCGGGTTCGCCAACGACTGGGTGTCGGAGCTGACCGGGCGCCCGCGCGGCGCGCTGCTCGGGCTCGGATGGCGCGCGGCGATGCACCGCGACGACCGGCCGGGCTTCGACGCCGCGTGGCGTGCGGCGGCGCAGCCTGGCGGCACCGGCGAGTTCGCGCTCGAGGTGCGGTTCGTCGCGCCGGACGGGCGCGTGCGCTGGGCGCACGTGACGGCGGTGATGCTGCGCGACCCGTGGGGCGGCCCGGCCGGGTGGCTGGGGACGCTGGTCGACGTGACCCCGGCGCGCCGGGCCCGTGAGGAGCTGCGCGACCTCGCGCGCACCGATCCGCTCACCGGTCTGGCGAATCGACGCATGTGGGACGAGCGGCTCGCGGTCGAGCTGGCGCGCGCCGCGCGATCGGACCGGCCGCTCTGCGTGGCGGCGCTCGACCTCGATCGCTTCAAGCCCTACAACGACCGCTTCGGGCACGCGGCCGGCGACGAGCTGCTACGGCGGATGACGGCCGGGTGGCGCGGCGTCCTGCGCGCGTCGGACCTGCTGTCGCGCCTGGGCGGCGACGAGTTCGCGGTGCTGCTGCCCGACTGCGACCGCGGGTGCGCCGAGGCGATCCTGGGACGGCTCCAGGAGGTGCTGCCGGCGGCCGAGCACGGCGTCGGGTGCTCGGCGGGGCTGGTGGTGTGGGAGCCGGGCGAGAGCGCCGGCGCGCTGCTGGCGCGGGCCGACGGCGCGCTGTACGCGGCCAAGGCCGCCGGACGCGGCGGGATCGCCGTGCGGTGAACCCGGCCGGCGGGGCGGCCTACGCCGCGTCGTCGGGCGGGTCGAACGGCGGCGGCTCGACCGGCGGTGGGACGATGCGGCGGGGCGTGCCCGGGCGGCGCGGCAGGGCGCTGGCGATCTGGCGGACGCGCTCGCGGGCCTCGTCGGCGGGTGCCGCAGGCGCGCTGCCCGGCTCGGGCTCCGGCTCGGGATCGGGGACCGCGTGCGGCCGCGTCGTCAGGCGCGTCACCTCCGCGGTCGGCGCGTCCGCGCCGGGGAGCCGGATCGGCGCGCGCTGCGCCTCGGCGGCGACGGCCTCGGCGGCGGCCGCGAGCACGTCGACGACCTTCTCGACCCCGCGTTGCAGGCGGCCGGCGCGCTCGGCGCGATCGGCGAGCGCCTCGGCGTGGGCGAGCAGGCGGTCGGCGACGGCGCTGATGCGGCGGGCGCGGCCGGCGGCGAACGCGTCCACCCGGCGGACGGCGTCGTCGAGGTAGTCGGAGGCCTCGCGCTCGGCCCGGCGCCGGAGTCGCTCGGCGTCCTGCTCGGCGGCGAGGCGGATCTGCGTCGCGCGCTGCTCGGCGTCCGCGTCGGCGCGCGCCCGCATCTGGGCCGCGGCGCTCTCGGCGACGGCCATCACCTCGCGCACGCGCTCGGCCAGCGACGCGGCGAGCTCCTCGGCGGAAGGGGTGCGGGAGAAGTCGTCGTCGGCCACGGGTCGGTGCTCCGCGGTCCGGCTCAGCCCCCGGGTGGGCCGAGGGCGAGCGTGAGCCGTCCCTCGGCGACGGCGGTGACCGCGAACGGGACCGGTGCCGCGACCCGCAGCGCCGACCCGAGCGCGACGGGACCGGCGAGCTGCACGTCGATGGTCGCGGTGCCCTGGTCCAGCGCGCGGACGTAGACCTCGAGCACGCCCGGCGTGTGCACCAGCGCCTGCTCGAACGCCGACAGCGTCGCGAGGTCGGCGAACGGCGCGGCCTGCACCGTCACGTGGCCGGTCAGCAGCGTGTCGGCGGGATCGTGCGGGACGTCGGCGCCCAGCTCGGTCAGCACGCGCGACAGCTCGGCGACGAGGTCGTCGGTCGTCTGGACGAGCCGATCGCGGAAGGCCAGCAGCTCGTCGAGCTGCCGATGCAGGCCGGGGGCGGGGGACGCGGGCGGCGCGGGCGCCGGCGCGGCCGCCACCGGCCACGGCGCCGCCGGGGGCACCACGGGCACGGGCGGCGCGCCGTTGAACGCCGACACCGGCGGCGGACCGGCGACCTGCTCGGCGCCGCTGCCGTGCCACGCGGCGGTGAAGGGCGTCGAGTCGGCCGGCGGCGGCCCCGGATCCTGGGCAGCGGCAGGTGCGCCGGTGGACACCGGGGCGGGCGACGGGGTCCAGCCGGCCTGGGCGGGCTCGGTGTCCAGCTCGCCGCCGCGCCCGACGGACTCCAGCTCGCGCTCGAGCTCCTTGAGCTTGCGCTCGAGCTCGCTCAAGGTGGTTGTGACGTCGCTGTCCATGGCGTGTGGCGATGTCGCGCAGTGCTGGGAAGCGACGTCGGCGACGTCGCTTTGCAGCGTTCGTGGCGACCCTCGCGGTGAGCGTACTCGCGAACGGAGAACGACGCCAACCGACGAAACGGATCGACCGGCGAACCTTCGCCGGTCGATCCGCGCCGGCTACTTGCCGAGGATGTCCATGGCGATGTCGGCGACCTCGGTGGGCGTCCGGCCCACGCGCACGCCCTTGGACTCCAGTGCCTCGGCCTTCGCGGCCGCGGTGCCCTTGGAGCCCGAGACGATCGCGCCGGCGTGGCCCATGGTCTTGCCGGGCGGCGCGGTGAAGCCCGCGATGTAGGCCACCACCGGCTTGGTGACGTTCTCGGCGATGTAGTCCGCCGCGCGCTCCTCGGCGTCGCCGCCGATCTCGCCCGACAGCACGATCAGCTCGGTCTGGTCGTCGGCCTGGAAGAGCTCGATGATGTCGATGAACGACGAGCCCGGGACGGGGTCTCCGCCGATGCCGACGATCGACGAGTTGCCGAAGCCGGCCTGGGCCAGCGTGTTGCCGATCTGGTAGGTCAACGTGCCCGAGCGCGACACGACCCCGACGTTGCCCTCCTTGAAGAAGGACGCCGGGATGATGCCCACGTTCGCCTTGCCCGGCGACAGGATGCCCGGGCAGTTGGGGCCGACCAGGCGCGTGCCGGTGCGCTGCAGGTGCGTGTAGACGCGCAGCTCGTCGTGCGCCGGGATGCCCTCGGTGATCGCGATGACCAGCGGGATGCCGGCGTCGGCGGCCTCGAGGATCGAGTCGGCGGCGAAGCGCGGCGGCACGAAGACCATCGCGACGTTCGCACCGGTGTTGGTCACCGCGTCGCGGAACGTGTTGAACACCGGGATGCCCTCGACGTCCTGGCCGGCCTTGCCGGGCGTGACGCCGGCGACGACGTTGGTCCCATAGCGCCGGTTGTTGAGCGCGTGGAACGTGCCCTCGCGGCCGGTGATGCCGGAGACGACCAACTTGGTGTCGTTGTCGATCAGGACGCTCATGCGGGCACCTCTCCCTTGGCCAGCGCGACGACCTTCTGGGCGGCCTCGTCCATCGTGGCCGCGGTGGTGACGTTCGGAAGGTTCGCGTCGGCGAGGATCTTCCGGCCCTCGACGTCGTTCGTGCCGTCCAGGCGGACGACGAACGGAACCGATGGCTTCAGCGTCTTGAACGCCTCGATGAGGCCGTTGGCGACCTCGTCGCCCCGCGTGATCCCGCCGAAGATGTTGAACAGGACGGCCTTGACCTTCTCGTCGGAGAGGATCACCTCGACCGCGCTGGTGATGGCCTCGGCCTTCGATCCGCCACCGGCGTCCAGGAAGTTGGCCGGCGCGCCGCCGTAGTGGGCGACGACGTCGAGCGTGGACATGACCAGGCCGGCGCCGTTGCCGAGGATGCCGATGTCGCCGTCGAGCTTGACGTACGTCAAGCCGCGCTCGTGCGCCATCTGCTCCTGCGGGTCCTCGTCGGAGGGATCGCGCAGGTTGGCGTTGTCGGGGTGGCGGAACAGCGAGTTGTCGTCCAGCGTCACCTTGGCGTCCAGGGCGGCGACGGTCCGCTCGGGCGTGACGATCAGCGGGTTGACCTCGACCAGCAGCGCCTCCTCGGCAACGAAGGTCCCGTAGAGCTGGTGCAGGAACGCGCCGACGGGGCGGACGAGGTCGGCGTCGACGCCGGCGTCGAAGGCCAGGCGCCGGCCGTGGAAGTCCTGGAAGCCGAGCAGCGGGTCGACGTGCAGCGTCGCGATCGCGCCCGGGTTGGTGTCCGCGACCTCCTCGATGTCCATGCCGCCCTGGGTGCTCAGCATGATCAGCGGAGCCTTGGCGCCACGGTCGAACACGATCGACGCGTAGTACTCGGACTCGATCTGCGAGGCGGCCTCGATCCAGATCTCGTGGACCGTGAAGCCCTTGATGTCCATGCCGAGGATGGCGGCGGAATGCGTGCGCGCCTCGCCCTCGTCGGAGGCGATCTTGATGCCGCCCGCCTTGCCGCGACCACCGATCTTCACCTGTGCCTTGATGGCACATGGGAAGCCGACTTCTTTGGCGGCAGCGACGGCTTCGTCGACCGTTCGTGCCGGGCGCCCGTCGGGGACGGGGATTCCGTGTCGGGCGAAAAGCTGCTTGCCCTGATATTCGAGGAGGTCCATGAGCGGTCGCCGACAGTAGCGAAATGGCACAATCCCACGCCGCATGGCTCTTCCTAAGAACATCCAGTGGGTCACCTTCGACGTCTATGGGACGCTCATCGACTGGGAGAGCGGGGTTGCAGACGCCTTCGAGCGTGAAGCCAAGCGCGATGGCTTCACCATCGACCGCACCCAGGTCGTCGATCTCTTCCTCGAGGCGACGGCCGAGATCCAGAGCGGTTCGTACGAGCTCTACGCCGAGGTGCTGCGTCAGGCGGCGGTCAAGATCGCCAAGGAGATCGGCTGGCCGCTGGAGCCCTCGCGCTCCGGCTTCCTGCCCGACTCGATGGTCCGGTGGGGCGCGTTCAAGGAGACGATGCCCCAGCTCAAGAAGTTCCTGAGCAAGTACCAGACGGGCCTCGTCTCCAACATCGACGACAAGCTCCTGGGCCAGACGCGCCGCCACATCCCGGCGGACGTCGACCTCGTCGTGACTGCCCAGCAGGTCCGCTCCTACAAGCCCGACCCCGCGCACTTCAACGAGTTCGCCCGGCGCATCGGCGGCAAGAAGGGCTGGGTGCACATCGCGTCCGGCCTGTACACCGACATCGAGCCGGCCACGAAGCTGAAGGTCCCGACGATCTGGGTCAACCGCCGCAAGGAGGAGGTCCCGCCCGGCGGCAAGAAGCCGACGGCAGAAGTCAAGAACCTCCTCGAGGCGGCCAAGCTGCTCGGGCTGTAGGCGGGCCCGGCCCGTGCAGGTCGTCGCCGTCCACCCGGGCGTCATCGTCGCCCGCAGCGCCAAGTGGCAGACGACCAGCACGGTCCTGCACCACGGCGAGGAGACGTTCGTCGTCGACTCGCCGGTGTTCCCGGACGAGCTCGACGCGATGTCCGGCATCCTCGCCCAGGCCGGCTGGGGGCTCTCGGGCCTGCTGGCGACCCACGGCGACTGGGATCACCTGCTGGGACGCCTGGCGTTCCCGGAGGCGTCGATCGGCGTCGCCGAGACGACCGCGGCGCGGCTGCGCGCGGAGCCCGGCGTGGCGCAGCGGCGGCTGCGCGAGGTCGACGAGGACGACTACGTGCAGCGGCCCAAGCCGCTGTCGCTCGGCCAGGTCCAGCCGCTGCCGGTGCCCGGCAAGCTGGAGCTCGGCGGCGAGGAGATCGAGCTGGTCCCGGCCGACGGCCACACCGAGGACGGCATGGCGATCTGGGCGCCGTTCGCGCGCGTCCTGTGTCCGGGGGACTACCTTTCCCCGGTGGAGATCCCGATGCTCAGCGAGGGCGGCAGCGCCGGCGCGTACGTCGCGACGCTCGAGCGGCTGGCGCCGTACGTCGAGCAGGCCGACTGGGTCGTGCCCGGCCACGGCGGGCCGATCGACGGGCAGCGCGCGGCGGCGATCCTGCGCGAGGACCTCGCCTACGTCGAGGGGCTCGCCGCGTCGGGCGACGCGCCGCTGCCGCTCGCCCGCCGCGACCGCGTGCAGAAGGGGATCCACGCCGAGAACATCGGGCGCGTGGCCGGCGCATGACGATCCACCACGTCTCGCTGGAGACGCGCCGCGGCGACCTCGACGCAGAGGTCGCCTTCTGGGCCCTGCTGGGCTTCGCGCAGGTCCAGCCGCCCGGCGAGCTGGGCGAGCGCTCGACCTGGGTCCAGTCCGGCGGGACGCAGATCCACCTGCTCCACGCCGACGAGCCGGTGGTCGCGCCGGACGGGCACGTGGCCGTCGTGTGCCCGGCCTTCGAGGAGACGACGGAGGCGCTGCGGGAGGCGGGCTTTGCGGTCGAGGCGCGGACGCCTTACTGGGGTGCGCCGCGGGCCTTCACCCGGTCGCCTGGTGGGCACAAGGTCGAGGTGATGGCGGCGCCGCCGGGGGAGTTGCCGAGGGTCTAGGGCGTTTCCGCGTTCCGCTCGGGCGCTGGTTGGGGGTGTGGGGCGCTGGTCTGTCGGCAATGACGACGGATCCTTGACGGGGCGCGGGCGCGATCGTTCTTCGCCGGCGCCGGGGGCGGCGGGTGTTCCGCTCGGCGCGTTGATAGGTCCCGCGGGCGTGGTCCGGGGGCAATGACGAGTGCGTGACCGGTGCCTCGGCGCTGGTCGGTCCTCCGCGGGGCGGGAGGTGCCTCGGTGGGCGCGCCGCCAGCGTCGAATGGCGCGTCGCGGGCGTCGATCTGCGCGTCGCGGGCGTCGAGGGACGAATGAATCTCGCTGTACGAGATTCATTCGTCCCTCGAAGGCGTCACTGAGGATCCGGATCGCGCTTGAGGGTCCGTGTCGGTCTGACCCCCATACACGGGGTCAAACCAGCACGGATCGTCGTTCGCGCCCGAACGACCCGCCCCCGGCGACCGCGGAGGACCGGCGGCGCCGGCACCCGGCACGAACCTCCTCGTCATTGCCGACGGGCCACGCCCGCGCCACGACCAGCGCTCGCACGGGGCGCCCCGGCTCGCCGCGCGCCTCGACCAGCGCCCGCACGGCGCTCCAACACCAACCGCCCCTACGCCTCCGGCCCCTCGTCCAGGTGGCGCCGCATGTACAGGTCGCGCGGCGCACCCGGCTCCGACGACGAGCGAAACCCGAACGACTCGTACAGCGCCAGGCCCGCCTCGTTGCCCTCGTTGACGTCGAGCTCCATGCGGCGGCAGCCGCGCTCCAGCGCGCGTTCGGTGGCGAGCTCCAGCAGCGCGCGGGCGACGCCGCGGCCGCGGGCCTCGTCGGCCACGTAGACGTCCTCCACCAGGCAGTCGCCGCCCGCGCGCCAGATGCCGCGGCGGAAGCGCAGCTGGACCACGCCGCTGGGCGGCGAGTCCTCGTCGGCCGCCGCGAGCAGGTACTCGGTGTCGCGCTCCTCGATCAGGCGCTCGACGCCCGCGAGGAACGCGTTGTCCGACGGCCAGTCGTAGCCGAGGTGGTCGCGGAACCTGACGAGCAGCCGTGCGACGATCCGGGCCTCGTGCGGGCCGGCCTTCCAGGCGTGTACGGGCATCAGCTCTCCGCGCGAACGAGCCAGCGGGCGGTCATGTCGGCGACGACGTCCCCGGCGCCGTCGGTGAGCCCGACGGCGATCGAGAACCGCACCTCGCCGTCGCGCTCGAGCTCGGCGAGGAGCTCGTCCGGCGTCGCGGCGAGGACGGCCGTCGCGGTGATGACGGCGCGCGGGATCTTCATGTAGGTGATGTCGGCGCCCTCGGGGAGGGGCTCGAGCGCCTCCAGGCGCTCGACGAACGTCGCGGCCAGCGCGGCGCCCGCCGCGGCCTGCCCGGCCGCGAACAGCGCGCTCGCGTGCTGCGAGCCGACGTGGTTGCGCAGCCCGCTGTCGTCGGGCAGCCGCACGACGGCGCGCCCGATGGCCAGCTCGACCACCTCGAGCCCCAAGTGCTGGTTGAACGGCACGGCCTGCTCCAGGCCGGCGCGCATCGCCTCGAAGTCCATGCTGCGCTCAGCCTACCGGCGAGCCGTCACAGATCCAGCAGCTCGAGGCCGTCGGCGGCGACGGTCACGGCGCCGTGCACCGCCGCGGCCCGCGCCCGCAGGTCGGCCTCGTCGGCCGTCGGCGGCACGTGGATGAGCACGAGGTGCTCGGCACCGGCGTCGACCGCGATCCGGGCGGCGCCGGCCGGCTCGGCGTGGCCGGGAGCCGCGGGCGGTCCCCAGGCGTCGTGGGCGAGGATGCGCGCTCCGCGGGCGAACCCGACGGTGCCCGGGTCGTCCTGGGTATCGGTGCACCACACGAGCGCGTCGCCGAATCGCAGGCCGAGCGTCGGGTCGGTGTGGCGGTCCTGGCGGCGTACGGCCATCCGGACGCCGCCGACCTCGGCCTCGCCGGGCGCGAGCTCGCCGACCGGGATGCCGAGCTCCGGGAGGGTCACCGGCATGATCGGGTGCGTGAAGAGGCGCGCGAGGACGTCGGCCGTGGACGTCGCGTAGAGCGCCGCGCCCGGACCGCGGACCGACACGTCGAGGTCGCCGAGCTCGGTCAGGTAGGCCAGGCCGCACACGTGGTCGAGGTGGAAGTGCGTCAACAGCACCTCCACGCGCGTGCGTCCCTCCAGCAGCGCCCGGTCGGTGATCAGGCGCCGGATGCCCGTGCCCGCGTCGACGACGATCGCGGTGTCGCCGCCGGCCGGCCGGATCAGCAGCGACGAGGTCTCGCGCCGTCCGGTCGGGATGAAGCCGCCGCTGCCCAGGATGGTCGCGGCGCCCTCCATGTCCTACTCGGAGGCCGGAGGAGACTTGATGGAGGCGATGGGCGCGCCCGCCTGGATCGGCTCGCCCTCCTTGATGGACAACTTCTCGATCACGCCCGCCTTGTGCGCGGTGATCTCGTTCTCCATCTTCATCGCCTCGATGATGCAGAGCAGCTGGCCCTCCTCGACCGTCTGACCCTGCTCGACGAGCACCTTCCACATGTTGCCCTGCAGCGGGGAGACCAACTCGTCGGCCCCGCCGCCGCCACTGCTCTTGCGCTCACCGCGCCGCTTCGGCGCCGCGCCGTTGGACGCGCCCGTGGCCACGGCGACACCGCCGGCGGGCGGCGGCCCGATCACCGTGACGTCGAACCGGCGGCCCGAGACCTCGACGGTGTAGGCCTGCTCGACCTTCTCGTCCTCCCCGTCGCCGGCGGGGGAATCCGGCCCACCCACCCCGCCCACCCGGGGGAAGGCCAGCGTCTTCAACCAGTCCTTCTCCTCGACCAGGTCGCGGCAGGTCTCGGCGTTGGCCCACTGGTCGGTCGCGAGCAGGGCGGTGTGGAACGGGATCAGCGTCTTGAGGCCCTCGATCTCGTACTCGCCCAGCGCGCGTAGCATGCGGCGCGTGGCGCTCTCGCGGTCCTTGTCCCAGACGATCAGCTTGGCGACCATCGGGTCGTACATCGGCGAGACCTCGCCGCCCGGCCCGACGCCCGAGTCGACGCGGACGCCCGGGCCGCTCGGCTCCTTGTAGCCGCCGATCTTGCCCGGCGCCGGCGCGAACTTCTTGGACGCGTCCTCGGCGTTGATGCGGCACTCGATCGCGTGGCCGCGGAGGACGACGTCCTCCTGGGCGACCGTGAGCGGCTCGCCGGCGGCGGCGAGGATGCCCTCGCGCACGATGTCGATGCCGGTCGTCATCTCGGTCACGCAGTGCTCGACCTGGACGCGGGTGTTCATCTCCAGGAAGAAGTACTCGCCGTCCTGGAGCATGCCCTCGATCGTGCCGGCGCCGACGTAGTCGACGGCCTTGGCCGCGTCGACGCCGATCTTGCCGATCCGCTCGCGCATCGCCGCGTCGACGGCGGGCGCCGGCGACTCCTCGATCAGCTTCTGGTGGCGGCGCTGCACGGAGCAGTCGCGCTCGCCCAGGTGGATGACGTTGCCGTGGCGGTCGGCGAGGATCTGGACCTCGACGTGGCGCGGGTCGGGCAGGTAGCGCTCCAGGTACACCGTGCCGTCGGAGAAGAACTTCTCGCCCTCGCGGGAGGCGCCCTCGAAGGCGTCCTTGAGCTTGTCCTCGGTCAGCGCCACGCGGAAGCCCTTGCCGCCGCCGCCCGACGCGGCCTTGACCGCGACCGGGAAGCCGATCTCGTCGTTGGCGATCCGCAGCGCGTCCTCGTAGGTGTCGACCGCCTCGGTCGTGCCGGGGACGATCGGGACGCCGGCGGCCTGCATCAGCTCGCGCGCCTTGGTCTTGGACCCCATCGCGTCGATCGCCGACGCGGGCGGGCCGATGAAGACGATCCCCGCCTCCTCGCACGCCCGCGCGAACGCGGCGTTCTCGGCGAGGAAGCCGTAGCCGGGGTGGACGGCCTCGGCGCCGGACTCCCTGACGACCTCGAGGATCTTGTCCACGTTGAGGTAGCTCTCCGCGGCGGTCGGCCCGCCGAGCAGATACGCCTCGTCGGCGCGCTGGACGTGCAACGCGTCGCGATCGATCTCGGAGTAGACGGCGACGGACGCGATCCCCATCTCTTCCAGCGTGCGCATCACGCGGATGGCGATCTCGCCCCGGTTGGCGACCAGAACCTTGGAGAACATGCGGCGCGGAAGGCTACTTCAGTGTCCGTTCCGACGATCCGCCGCCCAAATGGGTGTGTTGGAGGGCGGTTTTCGGGAACGCTTCGCCCAAGGCTTCACCGTCTCTCCTTGCGCCGCAAGGTGCGAGACCGGCCTATAGGGACACCACCTGGGCCAGGGCGGCGGGGGCGGGTCAGAGCGCTCCCGCCGCCCACTCCTGGTGGGCGCGTGGATGTCACACGGTCGCGTCTCGCGCAACATGAGGGTGATGGAGCCTGTGGCTTCGACCTCCGACGGGGACCTGCTGCGCGCCGCCGCGGCGGGCGACGACGTGGCGTTCTCGGTGTTCTACCGCCGGCACCTGGACGGCGTCCTGGCCTTCCTGCGCCGGCGCGTGGCGGACCCGGAGCTGGCGTTCGACCTCGCGGCCGAGACGTTCGCCGCGGTGATCCTGGCGGCGCCGGACTGGCGCGGCGACGGCGAGCCGGCCGCGTGGCTGTACGGGATCGCGCGCAACAAGCTGCGTGAGAGCCTGCGACGGGGCCGCGTCGAGGACGCCGCGCGGAGGCGGCTCGGGCTGGAGCCGGTCGACCTCGACGACGAGGACCTGCGGCGGGTGGAGGAGCGCGCGGGCGCGGGCGCCGGCGATCTGGCGGCGCGCCTGGACGAGCTGCCGGAGCCGACGCGCCGCGCGCTGCTGGCCCGCGTGGTCGACGAGCGCGAATACGCCGAGATCGCCGCCGAGCTGGCGTGCTCGGAGCAGGTCGTGCGCCAGCGGGTCCACCGCGGGCTGCGGATGCTGAGGACCCGGATGGAGGAGGCGCGATGAGCGGCGACGCGTTCGACGAGTTGGAGCGCGGCCTGCGCCGAGCGGTCCGGCGGCAGGCGGGGCTGGAGGAGGCGGCCGCGCCCGCCGTGCGCCGGCGGCGCTTCACGCGGCGCGGCGGGGCGCTGGCACTCGTGGCCGCGCTCGTGGTCGGCGGCGGCGCGGTGGCCGCCACGCGCGCGCTCGACGTCGGCGCGCCCCTGCCCGAGGAGCCCGGCCGGCCCGCTCAGCCGCACGTCGGCGCCGGCGTCGCGCAGGGCGATCCGCGGATCCTGCCGCTGCGGGTGGGCGACCCGTACGGCGGCCCGCCCTGGGCGTTGCGCACGTTCACGTCGTCCCGCGGCGGCTCGTGCGTGCAGGTCGGGCAGATGCTCGACGGGCGCTTCGGCCGGGTGCGCCCGGGCGCCGCCGGCCGGCTGCAGCTGCGCCCGATCTCGGCGACGCCGGGGCGCAACAGCCTGTGCTCGTACGTGTCGCGCCGGGGCTATCCCGTGGTGCGCGGCCTGCGCGCCGTGGAGATCACGGGCGGCAGCTCGGACCCGCGTCGCTGCGGCGGCGCATCGTGTCCGATCACCGCCGTGCGGACCATCCGCTACGGGCTGCTCGGACCGGCGGCCCGCGGCGCGACGTACGTCGGCGCCGACGGCCGTGACGGCGCCTCGATGGCCGTCGACGGTGCGCACGGCGGCGCGTACCTCTTCGTCGTGCGCACCGACCCGGCGCCGTACGTGCGCGCCGAGGCGTGGCAGCGGCAGCTCGGGGAGCGGCTGCAGGCCGAGCGGCGCCGGCTCGAGCGCGAGGGGCTGTCGCGCGAGGAGGCCTTCCGGCGCGCCGGTCCACTCGTCTTCAAGCTCCGGCCGCCCGACGCCGGCACCTCGTCGCGGATCCGCGACGGCGTGCGCGCCCGCTTCGCCGACGGGACGGAGCTGCGCGTGGCGGGGCGAGGACGCACGAGCGCGGCGCTGCCGGGCCTGACCCGGCACCGCAGCGGCACGCCGGCCGCGCCGTCCGCTGGACTGCACGCCCCGCTCCGCGTCGTCCGGCGCGGCGCCGGGGCCCGCGCCGCCTACGTCGTGCGCTTCCCCGCGCCGCGGGCGATCACGCGCGCCGACCACCACTACACGCTGACCGTCACCGGCCCCGACGGCCCCCGCTGCCGGCAGCAGACGCCGGGCGGGGGCAAGGCGACCACCCGCGACCTCGCCCGCGGCGCGACCGTCACCTTCACCGTCGCGCCGGGCTTCGGCGGTTACGGCCGCAGGACCTGGTGCGCCGGCCGCTTCCGGTTGCGCGTCGGGTATTCCTCCGGCTCGGGCCCGTTCGCGGGGCGCTACGTGGGCGCCTTCGCGTTCACGGTCCGGAGCCGGTGAGCGCCGCCTCAGCCGATCTTCTTCAGGAACGGCACCACGGTCTTGATGAAGTCGTTCTTGGACGCCTCGTCGAAGATCGGGTCGCAGTGGCTGTTGGTCGTGCTGCGGTCGACCAGCTTGACCTTGCTGGACGGCACGTGGCCGCGCTGGGCCAGCGCGCGGGCGGCCTTCAGGACGCGGCCCTTGCCGTGGCTCGTCTCGATGGCGTAGATCGGCAGGTGCACGTCGCGCCCGTGCGTGGCGCGCACGCCGAGCACCTTCTGGGCCGGGTTGGCGACGCCGCCGGCCACCGCGCCCGCGTCGATCGTCAGCCGGCGCGGATGAAACCACGCCGTCCCGTCGCTGCCGACGATGCCGTTGAGCGACGCCGCGGCGCGCTGCACCGGCGCCGGGCCGTCGTCGACCCAGCCGCGCGGGTCGCCGGTCGCGGCCGGCACGCCGATGTGCGCCTGCACGAGATCGAGGCTCGCCGGGCCGGTCTTCGCGTCGAGGACGTACCCGAAGCCCGCCTCGTTGGTCACCGGGAACGCCGGCTTCAGCGCCGCCGGGAAGAACGACCATGCCTGGAGCACCGACGGGCCGTTGGGGTCCTTGATCGCGAGCGTCGAGCCGACCGCGGCGAACACGCCGGTCGCCCATGGCAGGCTCGTGCCGGAGAGGTCGAGGAACGGCGAGGTCTTGGCGAGGTCGTTCAGCGAGGTCTGCGCCGCCGCGGACGTGACGGCCGGGGCGTTGCTGCCTCCGTCGATGTAGACCAGGCCCGACAGGTCGCGCGCGCCGGCGCGGCCGTCGAAGTCCCACGTCGCGTAGGCCGTCGTGATGGAACCACCGAGCGAGTGGCCGCCGAGGACGACCTTGCGCCCGCCCTTGCGTGCGCGGGCGACGACGGCGTGGAGATCCTGGACCGCCACGTTCATGCCCCATCCGCGCGCGGCCGCCGTCTCGGCGTCGCTGGGCGGCGCGTAATGGGTGCCTGCGGCGGCGTTGCCGATCCAGCCCAGGTAGTAGTCGAAGAGCTGCTGCAGCGTGGCCTTGCCCTGCAGCGCCTGGTCGAGGACGGAGTGGTCCTCCAGCAGGTTCTCGCGCCGCTCGACGGCCCAGACCTGCCACCCCGGCAGCTGCTTGGCCAGGTCCCGCGCGTCCGGGACGAAGTACCCGGCGCCCGCCGAGGTGCCGGGCACCAGGACCAGCACGTGCTTGGCGCTGCTCGGACCGACCTCGACGACCTTGACCTTGTCGTACTTGGCCGGCGTTCCCGGCGCGTCGTAGCCCGGCACCGTGACGATGCGCTCCGCGGCGCCCGCCGCCGGTGCGCCGACTCCCACCGTGGCGGCCACGACGGCCGCCATCACCCACTTGCGCTTCATGGTCTCTCTCCTGCCGTCGAATGGGACCGGCAGCACCCTAGACGGCGGGGCCAGCGACTCCTAGGAGACCGTGTCGCTATCGCGACTGGGGACCCACCTCCGGCGGCGACGGCTGGCCGTCGTGGGCCTCGGCCTCGCTGGCCGCCTACGGCACCCCTAATCCGCGACCATGCCCCCGGCGACGGTGTCGTTGGTCGCCTCGTCGATGAGGATGAACGCCCCCGTCGTGCGGTTGCGCGTGTAGGGGTCGGCCACGAGCGGGCGGCGCACCCGCAGGCGCACGCGGCCGATGTCGTTGAGCCCGAGCTCGGCGGGTGCCGGTGCACGCTCGAGCGTGTGGACGTCGACCTGGTCGACGATCGAGTCCACGACGGCGTCCACGGTCTGGGTCAGGTGCTTGAGCAGGTAGCGCGAGCCCGGCCGCAGCGGCTTGTCGGCGAACCAGCACACGTCGGCGTCGATCTCTCGCACCGGCTCCGGCGCTCGGTCGACGGCGACGAGCACGTCGCCGCGCGAGGCGTCGACGTCGTCGGCCAGGCGCACGGTCACGCTCTGGGGCGGGAACGCCTCGTCGAGCGGCCCGTCGAGCGTCTCGATCGACGCGACGGTCGACTCGACCCCGGACGGCAGCACCCGCACGCGGTCGCCGGGCCGCAGGACGCCCGAGGCGACCTGGCCGGCGTAGCCGCGGTAGTCGTTGCCCTCGGAGCGGATCACCAGCTGCACCGGGAAGCGCAGGTCGTCGAGGTTGCGGTCGTCGGCCGGGTCGATGGCCTCGAGGTAGCGGAGCAGCGGCTCACCGCCGTACCAGGGCATCGAGGCCGACGGCTCGACCACGTTGTCGCCCTGCAGCGCGCTGATCGGGATGTAGGCGATGTCGCGCGAAGTCAGCTGGCCGCGGAATGCGCAGAAGTCGCGGACGATCTCGTCGAAGCGCTCCTCGGAGTACTCGACGAGGTCCATCTTGTTGACGGCCACGAGCAGATGCGGGATCCCCAGCAGCGAGGCGATGAAGGCGTGTCGCTTGGTCTGCTCGACCACGCCGTGGCGAGCGTCGACCAGGACGATCGCCACGTCGGCCGTCGAGGCGCCGGTGACCATGTTGCGCGTGTACTGCACGTGGCCGGGCGTGTCGGCCAGGATGAAGTCGCGCGCCGGCGTGGCGAAGTAGCGGTAGGCGACGTCGATCGTGATGCCCTGCTCGCGCTCGGCGCGCAGGCCGTCGGTCAGGCGGGACAGGTCGAGCTCGCCGTCGCGCCCGTTGAGGTCGGCGTACTGGTCGGCGAGGATCGCCTTCGAGTCGTGCAGCAGGCGGCCGATGAGCGTCGACTTGCCGTCGTCGACGGAGCCGGCGGTGGCCAGGCGGAGGAGGGTCGTGTTCATGAAGTTGGGGTCCTAGAAGTACCCGGCGACCTTGCGGTCTTCCATGGCCGCCTCGGACACGCGGTCGTCGGCACGGGTCTCGCCGCGCTCGGTGACGTTGGTGGCGGCGATCTCGGCGACGACGGCCTGCAGCGTGGAGGCCTCGGAGGCCACGGCGCCGGTGCACGAGATGTCGCCGACCGTGCGGTAGCGCACCGAGGCGGTGAACGGCTCGGAGTCGCGCTCGTCGCGCCCGATGAACGGCGAGTCGGCGTAGAGCATCCCGTCGCGGCGGAAGACCTCGCGCTCGTGGGCGAGGTAGATCGACGGCACCTCGATGTCCTCGTCCTGGATGTACTGCCAGACGTCGAGCTCGGTCCAGTTGCTCAGCGGGAACGCGCGGACGTTCTCGCCGCGGCGCACGCGGGCGTTGTAGAGGTTCCAGAGCTCGGGCCGCTGCGCCTTGGGATCCCAGCCGCCGAAGTCGTCGCGGAAGGAGAGGATGCGCTCCTTGGCGCGGGCGCGCTCCTCGTCGCGGCGCGCGCCGCCGAAGGCCGCGTCGAAGCCGTGCTCGGCGAGCGCGTCGAGCAGCGTCGTCGTCTGCAGCCGGTTGCGCGAGGCGCGCGGGCCGGTCTCCTCGGTCACCCGGCCGCGGTCGATCGACTCCTGCACCGAGGCGACGACGAGGCGCTCGCCGAGCTCCTCGACCATCTTGTCGCGGAACTCGAGGACCTCGGGGAAGTTGTGCCCCGTGTCGATGTGCATGAGCGGGAAGGGGAACCGGCCCGGGCGGAAGGCCTTCTCGGCGAGGCGCACGAGGACGATCGAGTCCTTGCCGCCGCTGAACAGCAGCACCGGCTTCTCGCGCTCGGCGGCGACCTCGCGCATGACGTGGATGGCCTCGGCCTCGAGGGCCTGCAGGTGGGTGAGCGTGTGGGTGCTCATGCGGGGAGGGCCTCCGGGAGGGGACGGGCGGGATGGCGGCGTACCTGGACGCGATGGATCAGCGCGACGACGATGCCGACGATCACGGGCACGCCCACGATCGTCCAGGTCGGCAGGTCGACGCCCGCCTTGGTCAGGACGCCGAGCGAGGAGCCCAGCAGGACGCAGCCCAGCGCGGGACGCAGGACGATGGCCGGCACCTGGCTGCTGAGCGCGGTGCCGATCAGCACGCCGGGCAGCGAGCCGACGAGGATCGTGCCCATCAGGGCGAAGTCGATGTTGCCGGCGACCAGCTGCGCCAGGCCGGCGGCCCACAGCACGATCGCCGCGTGGAAGACGTCGGTGCCGACCACGCGGTGCGGCGTGAGGCGGAAGACCAGGATCAGCGCCAGGCCGATCAGGGCGCCCGAGCCGACGCTCGTCAGCCCGAGCAGGAAGCCCAGCACGACGCCGAGGCCGACGGCGCGGACCTTGGTGCCCGTCGTCAGCTCGACCGTGTGGCGCTCGCGCTCGATCGCCGCCTGCAGGAACAGCGCGCGGAAGAGCATCGAGATCGAGACGACCAGCAGCGCACACGCCACGCCGGTCAGCAGGATCGACGGCGAGTGCTTGAGCACCAGCTCGAGCAGGATCACGCCCGCGACCGAGCCCGGCACGCTGCCGAACGCCAGCCACTTCGACACGCCGAGGTCGACGGTGCCCTTGCGCAGGTGCCGCCAGCCGCCGAGCGTCTTGGTGACCGCGCCGTAGGCGAGGTCGGTCCCGATGGCCACCGTCGGGTGCACTCCGGCGAACAGGATCAGCAGCGGCGTCATGAGCGAGCCGCCGCCGATGCCGGTCATGCCGATGAGGACGCCGACCCCGAGGCCGAAGACGATGACGAGGGGGTCCACGAGACCTCAGACCACGTGCAGTCCGCACTCGGTCTTGTCGGTCCCGGCCCAGCGGCCGGCGCGGCCGTCCCCGGGCTGGGTGCAGCACGCGCACCCGATCGAGGCGTAGCCCGAGTCGTGCAGCGGGTGGTACGGCAGGTTGCGCTCGAAGATGCGGCTCCAGACGTCCTTCTCGGTCCAGAACGCCAGCGGGTTGTACTTGGCGATCCCGCGCTTGGGGTCGACCTCGACCAGCTCGGCCGTCGCCCGGGTCGCGGCCTGGTCGCGACGCACGCCGGTGATCCACGCGTCGGCGTCGCCGAGCGCCCGCTCCAGCCCCGCGACCTTCAGCGGGGTGCAGCAGTGCTCGGGACCGGTCCAGGGCTGCTCGGGGTTCGCCGCGTCCTCGACCTCGACATGGACGCCGTAGTGCTCCTCGAAGCGCTTCCAGGTCTGCAGCGTCTCGGGGAACAGCACGCCCGTGTCGATCGTGACGACGCGAACCTGCGGCGCGATGGCCAGCAGCTCGTCGAGGATCACCGACTCCTCCTTCTGGAAGGAGCACAGAAAGACGAGCCGCTCGTGCTGGGCGGCCGTCTTCAGCGTCTCGGTGAGCTGGTCGCTCAGACCGCGCACTCGCCCTCACCCCGGATCACCTGGAACGGCACGCTGCGGTCCCAGTCCAGGAACATGTTCATGGTGTCGAGGCCGAACTCGACCGGCAGCGCGAGGTCGTGCTTGACCTCCTGCTCGAACCGGATGGTCCCCACGCGGTCGGCGTACTGCTTGAACGTCTCGCCCTCGGTGCGCTCCGCCTCGTACATGCGGATCCAGCGCTCGACGGCGACCGGGACGCGCTTGGCGGGCAGGCGCACCTTCAGGCGGGCGCCGTAGCCGACCGCGCCCTTCTCGTAGGTGCCGCCCACGTGCGCGACATACGCCGGGATCGTGTGCTCGCCGACCTTGATCGACGCGCCGTAGAACCCCAGGTCGGCGATGTGGTGCTGGCTGCAGCCGTTGGGGCAGCCGGAGTTCTTGATGTGGATCCGCCGTGAGAGTGGGTCCTGGATGTCCATCTCCAGCAGCTTGGCGTTGATGGCCGCGTTGAGGCCCATCGAGCTCGTGATGCCGAGCTTGCAGGAGTCGGTGCCGGGGCAGCTGACGTTGTCGGTGATCTCCTGCGCGCCGGCCTCGCCGAGGCCGATCGCCGTCAGGCGCTGCCACACGTCGTAGACCGCCTCGTCGCGCACCCAGCGCAGCACGAGGTTCTGGCCGACGGTCGTGCGGGCCCAGCCGCCCGAGAAGTCGCGCATGATCTGCGCGAGGTCGCGGAACTGCGACGGCGTGAGGTCGCCGCGGTAGACCTTGACCTCCACCGCGTTGAAGCCGGCCTGCTTCTGGGCGCGGACGTTGGACTCGCTGAAGCGCTCGAACTCCGAAAGGTCGCCGTTGGGCGAGCCGAAGGACGCCGGGACGGCCGGGGCGGCAGCCTCCTCGTCGACATCGAAGCGGCGGGCGGCCACGGAGAAGTCGCGCTCGGCGACCCAGTCGGCCCGGAGCTGCTCGTCGACCTGGTTGCGCAGCTCGTCGATGCCGAACTTGTCGACGAAGACCTTGATGCGCGCGCGGGCGCGGTTGACGCGCAGCCAGTCCTGGGCGTCGAAGATCCGGAACACCGCCTCGGCGACCTTCAGGTAGTCGCCGTTGTCGGCCAGGACGAAGTCGTACAGCGTGGGCGCGATGCGCGGCATGATCGACGTGCCGCCGCCGACCCGGACCTCGAAGCCGCGGTTGCCCGCGGCGTCGACCTTGGAGATGAAGGCGATGTCGTGGATGCCGGTGATCGAGCGGTCCTCGCCGGGCGTGCCCTCGAAGGCCGTCTTGATCTTGCGGGGCATCAGCTGCGTCGTGGGGTGCCGCACGAAGTAGCGGACGTAGGCGCCGACGTAGGGCGTCGGGTCGAAGACCTCGCCGTCCAGGATCCCGGCCCACGGGTCGCCGGTGACGTTGCGGACCGTGTTGCCGCAGCCCTCGCGGCTCGACAGGTTGCTGTCGGCCAGCTCGCGGATCGCCTTGGCGGCGTGGCGCAGCGGGATGTGGTGGATCTGGATGTTCTGGCGCGTCGTGATGTGCGCCTTGTCGAGCGGCGCGTACTTCTCGACCACGTCCGCGAACGCGTCCATCTGGTCGGGCGTGATGCCGCCGAACGGCAGCTTGACCCGGATCATCTGGACGTCGGGCTGGCGCTGCCCGTACACGCCCTGCTTCAGGCGGAAGCCGATGAACTCGTTCTCGGGCGTCTGCCCGTCGAGGAACTTCTCGGCCTCGTTGTCGAAGTCATCGAATTCCTGCGTGATCGCGGGGATGATGTGGCCGGGGACGTTCTCGTAGACCTCGGGGTTCTTGAGGGTCCCCTTGCGGCCGAGCGTGGTGGGCTCCATGCGGGCAAGGTAGCAAAACCCGATCGCAAATCCACCTATTAGCTCTGCCGCTTGGCCAAGCCGTTTTCACACGATTTCGGTGGGAATACGGCCCGTCGACCGGGCTCAGACGGCGGCGCGGCGTCGCTGCAGCTCGGCGCGCTCGACGGCGTTGCCCGTGGCGGCGATCGCGCGGTCGTAGGCGGCGGCCGCGGCGTCGGCGGCGCCCGTGCGGCGCAGCAGCTCGGCGTGCGCCGCGTGCAGCGGCGCGTAGCGGTCCAGCCGCGGGTCGTCGAGCAGCGGCCGGACGAGCTGCAGGCCGGCCTCGGGCGCGCCGGCGAACGCCAGCGCCGCGGCGCGGTTGACGCGGATGACCGGCGACGGCGCGCGCCGGTCGAGCTCGGCGTACAGCGTGGCGATCTCGACCCAGTCGGTCTGCTCGGCGCTCTGCGCGGTGGCGTGCAGCGCGGCGATGGCCGCCTGCAGCTGGTAGGGCCCCGGGCAGCGCAGCGCGATCGCGTCGTTCAGCGCGCGGGTGCCCTCGGCGACGCGGCCCTGGTCCCAGAGGGAGCGGTCCTGGCGGTCGAGCGCCACGTAGGCGCCGTGGTCGTCGGTGCGCGCGTCGCGGCGGGCGTCCTGCAGCAGCATGAGCGCGAGCAGGCCGAGGATCTCGGCGTCGTCGCCGACGAGGTTGACCAGCAGGCGGCCCAGGCGGATCGCCTCGGCGCACAGCTCGCCGCGGACCAGGCGGTCGCCCTCGGCCGCGGCGTAGCCCTCGTTGAACACGAGGTAGACGGTGGCGCAGACGCCGGCGATGCGGGCGCCGAGCAGCTCGGGCGGCGGGACGCGGTAGGGGATCCCGGCGGCGGCGATCTTGCCCTTGGCGCGTACGAGGCGCTGGTACATCGCCGCCTCGGTCGTCAGGAACGCGCGGGCGACCTCGGCGGTCGTCAGGCCGCCGAGGCACTTGACGGTGAGGGCGACGCGCGCCTCGAGCGCGAGCGCCGGGTGGCAGCAGGTGAAGATCAGCCGCAGGCGGTCGTCGGCGATCAGGGGATCGTCCTCGTCGCCGAAGGCCTCCGGGTCGGCGCCCGGGTGGGCGCCCGCCGCCGTGTCGCGCCGGGCGAGCGCGGCGAGCCGCTCGATGCGGTCGGCCAGCCCGCGCTCGCGGCGCAGGCGGTCGATCGCGCGGTGGCGCGCGGTCGTGGTGATCCACGCCCCCGGGCGGTCGGGCACGCCGTCGCGCGGCCAGGTCGCCACCGCGGCGGCGAACGCGTCCTGCAGCGCGTCCTCGGCCAGGCCGAAGTCGCCGACCTGGCGGATCAGCGTCGCGAGGATCGCCGGGCCCTCCTCCCTGAAGGCCCGGGCGATCGCCGCGTCGGTCATGGCTGGTCGAACTCCATGACGGGCCGGACCTCGACCGTGCCGTAGGGCGCGTTGGGCACCTTCGCCGCCCATGCGACGGCCGCCTCGCGGTCGGGCGCGTCGATGGCGTAGTAGCCGCCGAGCATCTCCTTGGTCTCGGCGAAGGGGCCGTCGGTGACGAGCGTCTCGCCGTCGCGGACGCGGACCGTCGTCGCGGCCTCCAGGCCCTCCAGGGCGTTGTCGCCGAGGTGGGCGCCGGCGTCGGTCAGCGACCGGCCGTAGGCCATCCAGTCCTCCATCGAGGCCCGCGCGTCGGGATCGTCGCGCACCTCCTTGGGGACGTAGAGCAACAGCATGAACTTCATTGCGGCGGCCTCCGGCTCAGGACTGGTCGAAGACCATGATCGGGCGGACCTCGACGCTGCCGTAGCCGACGCTCGGGATCTTCGCCGCCCACGCCAGCGCGGTGTCGAGGTCGGGCACGTCGATCAGGTAGTAGCCGCCGAGCATCTCCTTGGTCTCGGCGAACGGGCCGTCGGTGACCAGCGTCTCGTCGTTGCGGACGCGCACCGCCGTGGCGGTGTCGAGGCCCTGGAGGGCGTCGCCGGCGACGAGCACGCCGGACTCCTGCAGGTCCTGCGTGTACTGCATCCAGCGCGGGTACTCGGCGGCGAGCTGCTCCGGAGCCGGTCCGCCTTCGACCGGCGTGTAGATGAGCATCATGTACTGCATGGTGGCCTCCGTGGGGTCGTCTTCTCGGTCGGCGTATCCGGCCGTTCGAGGACTCGACGGCCAGGGTGCGACCGATTCGACACCTTCTGCGCGCTCGAGGCAAACGTGGCGCGTTGCCACTCGTGTGGCGGCCGGCGCCGCCCGCGGTCAGCCGCCCCAGGGAACCGGGTCGCCCCAGGGCGAGGGCGCGTCGGGCTCGCGGCCGGTGCCCTCCAGCAGCGCGGCGCGCTGCCAGGGGTTGGCGCGCGGCGCCTCCTCGACGACCACGGGCGCGAAGTCCCGCATGAACCGCTCGAGGGCCGCGACCACGGCGGCCGCCTCCTCGGGGGAGGCCGACGGCGCGACGATCTCCAGCTTCGGACGGCGGTTGGGCACGCGGCAAGCCTAGATGGTCGATCTCGGTCACGTGCGCTCCAGGGCCGCGGAGAGCGCCTCGCCGGCCTCGGAGTGGCTGCGCTGCACGAGGTCGACCGCGGTGTCGACGTCGCCGGCCTGCAGCGCGGCGATGATCTCCGGGTGCGTGTTGTCGCCGGCCGAGAACGCCTTGCGGGTGAAGATCCAGAGGTCCATGCGATGCAGCCGGGGCAGCAGCAGGTCGACGCTGACGCGCAGGTCGGGATCGCCGGCGGCGTCCAGAAGCACGCGGTGGAAGTCGTCGTCCGCGTGGATGGCGTCCTCGATGCGGCCCTCGCGCAGCGCGGCGACGTGGGCGGCGTCGGCGGCGCGGAGGCGGTCGAAGTCGTCTGGTGTCAGCGCGGCGGCGCCGCGGCGCGTGGCCTCGCCGTGCAGGCGGGCGGAGGTCGCGAACGCCTCGCGGGCGTGCTTGAGGTCGAAGGGGGGCGGATCCTGGGTCATCTCGTTCCGCTAACGCTACTCGTGCCCGAACGTGCCGCCCTAGGGGGTGCCGTAGGCGGCCAGCGAGGCCGAGGCCCACGATGGCCAGCCGTCGCCGCCGGAGGTGGGTCCCCAGTCGCGACAGCGACACAGTCTCCTAGTCTTCCGGCCATGCCAGCCGTCCCCGTCCTGGACCACGATGCGGTGCTCGCCGCGGTGTCGCCGCGCGAGGCCATCGACCGCACGCGCGAGGCGTTCCTGCGCCATCGCGCCGGCGAGTGGCGAATGCCGGCCAAGGTCTACCTCGAAGCGCCGCCGCACGGCGACTTCCGGGCGATGCCGGCGCTCGGCGACGGGCTGGCGATCCTGAAGTGGATCTCGTCGTTTCCCGGCAACCCGGCGCTCGACCTGCCGACGGTGATGGGGGTGCTGCTGGTCAGCGACGCGACGACGTCGGAGCCGCTGGCCGTCGTCGACGCCCGGTCGGTCACCGCGCTGCGGACCGGCGCGGTCGCGCCCGTCGCGGCGCGGGCGCTGGCGCGCGAGGGCGCATCCACCGTCGGGATCGTCGGCTGCGGCCTGCACGGCGCCTGGACCGCGCGCTGCCTGGCGGCCGACGGCTACGGCCCGGGCGTGTGCTTCGACCCGCGGCCGGAGGTCGCCGAAGCGCTGGCGGCCGAGCTGGGCTGGCGCGCCGGAACGCGCGAGGAGGCACTGGACGCCGACGTCGTGTGCTGCATCACGCCCGGCCGGGAGGTCGTCGTCGACGCCGGCGATCTCCGTCCGGGCCAGCACTACAACATGCTCGGCGCCGACGGCCCCGGCAAGGCGGAGGCCTCGATCGACGCGGTCGCCGCGTGCGCGCTGTTCTGCGACGAGTGGGCGCAGGCCTCGCACGGCGGGGAGCTGACGGGAGCGGTCGAGGAAGGCCTCGTGACGCGCGACCAGGTCACCGACCTCGGCGCCGTCCTGGCCGGCGAGGCGCCCGGCCGCCCGGGCGCCGAGGCCGTGACGATGTTCGACTCGACCGGCCTGGCCATCCAGGACCTGGCGATCGCGTCCGCGGCGCTGGCGGCGTGGCGCGACGGGCGCGTGGAGGCGGCGACGATGAGGTTGTAGGCCGTTGGAGGAGGGTCGCGGGGCGGGCGCGTGTGGCGTTCCGCTCCGACGGGGTCGGTGTGCGGGAGGCGGTCGGGGATCGGCGACGGGAACGGGCGTGGGGGCGGCCGCTGGCGTGTCGTGTCGTCCGCGGCGGTCGGGGCCGGGGGCGGTGGGCCTGTTTGGCGCGGTGTGACCGCGGTGTTCGGGCCCACCGTGGGGCGTTGGCGGTGGGTCGGGGGCGGTGGGCCTGTTTGGCGCGGTCTGACCGCGGTGTTCGGGCCCACCCTCCCTCCCGGGCGCCCGCGGACGACCGGCCCCGCCTCGTGCCCGCGCGCGCATGCTCTTGTCATTGCCAACAGACCCCGCGCCGCGGCACCACCGGCGCCCGAGCGGAACGCCACGACCGACCGCGCGTCGCGGCACCACCGGCGCCCGAGCGGAACGCCGCGACCGACCGCGCCGCGGCACCGCCGACCACGCGCCGCGGCACCGCCGGCCCCTACGCCGCCGGCCCCTACACCGCCGGCCCCTACACCGCCGGCCCCGGCAGCCGCCGGCGCCGCGGCCGCCCCCTACGCCGCCGGCCCGTGCTGGCCCTTGATGCTCGGCTGGCCCGGGGTGATGTGGTAGGTCCAGTCGGCGGAGGGCAGCTTCTTGGTGGTCTTCTTCTTGATGGTCTGCAGGCGCACGAGCTCGCACGACAGACCGGACGGCTTGGCGACGACGGAGCCGAACCCGTGGTGGTCGAAATCGGCGTTGTCGACCTGGGGGTTGATGCCGCGCAGCGAGTCGATCAGGGCCGGCGGCGTCGCGGGGTTGGCGTCGTTGCCCTTGATGATCGTGCCGCCGCCGGCGTCGAGGTCGGTCTCGCCCAGAGACTGGGAGGTGATGGACCCGCCGACCAGCTCGGTGGCGACGGTGTCGCCGGTCGCGCCGTCGCCGGTGCGGACGTCACCGGCGATGAACGTGTGGATGTCGCCGGTGACGAAGACCACGTCCTTGATCTGCTGATCGCGGATGTAGGTCAGCAGCTCCTCGCGCTCGCGCGGGTAGCCTTCCCAGTTGTCATACGTGTGGTTGGCGCCGCCGAGCACGCGGGTCGGCATGACCGTCACCTCGTTGGCCATGATCTTCCACGTCGCCGTCGACTTCTTCAGCGCGCCCTTGACGAAGTCCATCTGCGGCCGGCCGAGGAAGTCGCGCGGCTGGTCGTAGTCGGCGCACGGCGCGACGACCGCGTCGTCGCACGGCTGGTCGGCGCGGTAGGAGCGCTGGTCCATGACGATCAGCTCGACGGTCGAGCCGAACCGCAGCGTGCGGTACAGCCGCTCGCCGGTGGCGAACGCCGGCATCGACTCGAAGAACGCCTTGCGGGCGGCCTTCTTGCGCGCCGCGCTGAAGTGGTTGCCGGGCGGAAGGCCGCCGTCGGGCTCCTTGCCGGCGTAGTTGTCCTGCACCTCATGGTCGTCCCAGAGCATGACCATGGGGAACTTGGCGTGGACCGCGCGCAGCGCGGGGTCGGAGCGGTAGAGCTGGTACTTCTCGCGGTAGTCGGCGAGCGTCACGGACTCGCGGACGATCCCCGGATTGTCCGGGTTCTCGCGGCCGACGTGGTCGTCGCGCACCCCGGTCCCGCCCTTGACCGAGTGGTAGGCCTCGGCGTAGATGTAGTCGCCGAGGCAGACGACGAAGTCGTAGTCGCCGTCGGCCATGACGTCCAGGGCGTTGTAGTAGCCGTGGGTGTAGTCCTGGCAGGAGAAGAACGCGAACTTCACGTCCTCCTTGGAGTCGGCCGGCAGCGCGGTGCGGAACCGTCCGACGGGGCTGTCGGTGCCCTTGGTCGCGAAGCGGTAGTAGTACTCCTCGTGGGCCTTGAGCCCCGTCACGCGCGCCTTGACCGCGTGGTTGGACGCCGCGCCGGTCGTGACGTTCTTGCGCGCGACGACCTTCTTGAAGGCCTTGTCGGTCGCGACCTCGAGCTCCACCGTGCCGGTCCCGCCGCCGCCCGACGGATCCAGGCGCGTCCAGAGGCTGATGCCCTTGGGCGTCGGATCCCCGGAGATCACGCCGTCGGGGAAGCGCCCCGACGCGAACGGACGCGTGCGCGCCGCCGCCAGCGGCGCCGCGAGCGAGGTGGGCACGAGGACGGTGGCGGCCGCGCCCCCGGCGCGGGCGACGAACTGGCGACGGGTCTGCATCGGCCGAACCTACCGGTGGAGCCGGCCGAAAGTGTGAAGTTCCCTCAGTGCTGCAGGCGGTCTGCCGCGACCGGCTGCAGGACCTGCGTGTCCGCGCTCAGCAGGAGGTCCTTGGGGTCGCGCGGCAGCGCGGATCGTGCCGGGTCGTCGTAGTAGATCTTCTCCGCGGCGTCCCACCCGTCGGGCGCCTCGTGGCCGACGACCCACGCGAACGTCCCCTTCTTGGGGTCGTTCCAGGCGCCGAGCACCTGGTAGCCGTGGGACTCGCGCAGCGGCACGAGGTGGTCGCGCCAGAGGGCGACGAACTCGTCCATCGCGCCGGGACGGACCTGGTAGGTGCGCAGCTGGCAGAGCATCGCGCCAATCTACGAGGCCGCTGCGGCGCGTGCGGTCTGCTCGCGCAGGAACGGCAGGACGGCGCTCGCGACGCCGGCGGGGTCGTCGGCCAGGGGCCAGTGGCCGCTGGCGGGGAGGATCGTCACGGGGGCGTCGCGGAACACCTCGCGCTGGCGCTCGGCGAGCCGCACCTTCAGGTACGGGTCCTTGGCGCCCCACACCACGAGCGCCGGCCGCGGGTGCTCGCGCAGCTTCGGCGCGATCGCCTCGACGTGCGGGCCGATCGGCGTGTTGCGGTAGAGCCGCAGCACCGCGCGGCGCGTGCCCTTGTCGGCGTACAGGTCGAACATCTGGTCGGCGAAGGACTGCGGGAACGTCGGCGGGTTGGTCCGCTTCATGAAGGCGCGGGTGCCACGGCGCGACGAGGCGGCGAAGAACAGCTCGCCCAGCCCCGGCGTCCTCCACACCTTCGCCAGCGCGTGCCAGCCCTCGCGCAGCAGCACGCCGGTGTTGATCAGCGTGGTCGACGCGTGCGCGTCCGGATGGTCGGCCGCCCACTGCAGGCCCCATGGCCCGCCGAAGTCGTGCAGGACGAGGTGCGCCCGGTGGACGCCGAGCTGGTCCAGCGCGCCGCCGAGGTGCGCCGCGTAGCCGGGCACGGTGTAGGGGAAGCCGGCCGGCTTGTCGGCGCCGGCGAAGCCCGGCATGTCGAGCGCGACGGTGCGCGCGAACGCCCCGGCCGGCTCCATCAGCAGCGCCCAGTCGCGGCCGGTGCCGGGGTTGCCGTGGACGAAGACGACGGCCTCCTCGGCGCCCTCGGGCCCGGTCTCGAACACCGGCGAGCGCACGCCGGCCACGGTGACCTCCGCCGTCCGCAGGCTCATCGCCCGACCGCCGCCACGACCGCCGCGCGCGCGATGCGGCGCGGGCGCATGATGCGGTCCAGCGGCTCCGCGCGCGCCGCGAGGTCGTGCATCAGCTCCGCGGTGCGCTCGTCGCGCGTGGCCGCCCGGTAGAGGGTGCGCTCCAGCGCGTTGGGCCCGCGGCCGCGCGCGTAGTCCGACATCTGCAGGTGGTGCAGGGCGAGCTGGCGGCGATGGCGGCGGCGGTAGCGCTCCAGCGCCGGATCGACGTCGGTGCCCGCCTGCAGGGGGCCGGCGATCTCGTCGGCCAGCCAGGACGCCGACAGCAGGCCGAAGCCGACGCCGACGCCCCACACGGGGTCGCTGGCCTGGGCCGCGTCGCCGACGAACGCGATGCCCGCGCGGGCCGCCGGGCGGCGCACGTTCGGCAGCTCGATCTTGCCGATCAGCGGCGACACGCGGGTCGCCTGCTCGAGCTTCGGACGGCGCGAGAGGCCGTCGAACGCGCGGACGAACTCCCCCTCCTTGTCGGCCTTGAAGGCGGGCAGGCGGTCCTTGGTGAGGAAGACGGCGGCGATGGTCAGCCCGTCGTCGTTGGGGAACGCGTAGAGCACGTCGCGGCCGCGCAGCCACATCTGCGAGCGGCGCTCGCCGGCCTCCAGCGGCAGGTCCTCGTAGTAGGCCATGTACCCGAAGCGGCCGTGGGGCTGGACGCGTCCGGGGATCCCGGCCAGGCGGGCGACGTCCGAGCCGCGGCCGTCGGCGCCGACCACAACCGGCGCGCGGACCTCGACGTCCTCGCCGGCCGCGGTGCGGCCGCCCAGCCCGCTCGGCCGGCCTGTGTGGTCGCGCAGCACCTCGGTGACGGTGACGCCCTGGCGGACGTCGACGTTCGGGGTCTCGGCGGCGAGCTCGCGCAGCATCGGGTCGAGCTTCTCGCGCCGCAGGCTGTAGCCGAACGTGTCGCCGCGGGGGGTCGCCCAGCCCGCGTCGGTCCACACCTCCAGGCCGTTGCGGACGGCGCCGGCCTCCTCCATCGCGGCGGCGAGGCCGAGGCGCTCCAGCACCGGCGTGGCGCCGGCCTGGATGAAGTGCGTGCAGACCACCTTGTAGTGGTCGGGCTTGGTGCTGCGCTCCAGCACGGTGGTGCGGATGCCCTGGCGGCCCAGCAGGGCGGCCAGGGCACAGCCGGCGACGCTGCCGCCGGCGATGACGACGTCGGGCATGGGCGCGACGCTACCCGAGTGGGTTGCGTCGCGCAACTGTCACAGCGGGATGTTGCCGTGCTTGCGCTTGGGGCCGGGCTCGCGCTTGGTCTGCAGGGTGTGCAGCGCGTTGATGAGCTTGGTGCGCGTCTCGTGCGGGACGATGACGTCGTCGATGTAGCCGCGCTCGGCCGCGCTGTAGGGGTTGGCGAAGCGCGCCTTGTAGTCGTTCATGAGCTTCTTGCGGCGCTCGTCGGGCGTCGGCGAGCTCGCGAGGTCGCGGCGGTAGATGATGTTCACGGCGCCCTCGGGGCCCATCACCGCCACCTCGGCCTGCGGCCAGGCGAAGTTGAAGTCGGCCAGCAGGTGCTTGGAGGCCATGACGTCGTAGGCGCCGCCGTAGGCCTTGCGGGTGATGACCGTGATCTTCGGGACCGTGGCCTCGGTGTAGGCGTACAGGAGCTTGGCGCCGTGGCGGATGATGCCGCCCCACTCCTGGCTCGTGCCCGGCAGGAAGCCCGGGACGTCGGTGAACGTGATGAGCGGGATGTTGTAGGCGTCGCAGGTTCGGACGAAGCGCGCGGCCTTGGCCGAGGCGTCGATGTCGAGCACGCCGGCCATGTGCGCGGGCTGGTTGCCCACCACGCCGACCGAGAACCCGTCCAGGCGGGCGAACCCGCAGACGATGTTCTTGGCGAAGTGCTCGTGGATCTCGAAGAACTCGCCGTCGTCGACGACCAGCCGGATGACGTTGCGCATGTCGTACGGCTTGTTGGGGTTGTCGGGCACGACGGTGTCGAGCTCGGCGTCCTGGCGGTCGGGATCGTCGGTCGGGTGGATGCGCGGCGGCATCTCGAGGTTGTTCTGCGGCAGGAAGCCCATGAGGAAGCGCGTGTCCTCGAGCAGCTGCTCCTCGTCGTCGGCCGCGAGGTGGGCGACGCCGGACTTCGTGTTGTGGGTCATCGCGCCGCCGAGCGACTCGAAGTCCACCTCCTCGCCGGTGACCGTCTTGATGACGTCGGGACCCGTGATGAACATGTGCGACGACTCCTTCACCATGAAGATGAAGTCGGTGATCGCCGGCGAGTAGACCGCGCCGCCCGCGCACGGGCCCATGATCAGGCTGACCTGGGGGATCACGCCCGAGCACTTGACGTTGCGAGTGAAGACGTCGCCGTAGGCGCCGAGGGAGACCACGCCTTCCTGGATGCGGGCGCCGCCCGAGTCGTTGATGCCGATCACGGGGCAGCCGATCTTGGCCGCCAGGTCCATGATCTTGCACATCTTCTCGGCCATGACCTCGCCGAGCGAGCCGCCGAAGACGGTGAAGTCCTGCGAGAACACGCAGACGCGCCGGCCCTCGATGGTGCCGTGGCCGGTAACGACCGCGTCGCCCCACGGCCGGTTCTTCTGCATGTCGAAGTCGCTCGTGCGGTGCCGGACGAACGTGTCGAGCTCCTGGAAGGAGCCCGGGTCCAGCAGCTTCTCGATGCGCTCGCGCGCCGTCAGCTTGCCGCGTGCGTGCTGCTTCTCCTCGGCCTCGGGCGAGGAGTGCATCGCCGCCTCGCGCAGCTCGTTGAGCTGAGCGAGCTTCTCGTCGAAGGTCTCGGGGTTGTGCTGGCGCTGGGTCATGGGCGGCGGCGAACGATAGTTCGCGAAGCCGCGCGCCGGTCTGCTGCCTTCGCCTACCCGCGCGAGAACGGGCGGTGGTGCGCGGAGCCGAGGTCGTCGAGGACGCCGACGAGGACGGCTTCGAGGTGCTCGTCGTCGAGGGACGCGACGGCGGGCGGAGTGGGCTCAGGCTCGGGCTCGGGGTCCGCAGCGGGCTCGGGCTCGGGCTCGACGACCGCGACCGGCTCGGGCTCTGGGGCCGGCTCGGCCTCCGGCTCGGGCTCGGCGACCGCGACG